>JAEEGL010005243.1_pt1 | contig 33135 bp, 21 predicted proteins | sample 9134231 | NCBI WGS metagenome assembly JAEEGL01 (sample SAMN16246548, study PRJNA631951) | gut metagenome | biome: gut microbiome; feature: rumen; material: fiber-attached | host: Bos | place: Iran: Karaj | collected 2018-10 | reverse complement strand
GACGGTGCTGACCTTCGAGGTCAAGGCCACCCAGACCATTTTTTATGCCGGCCCTTACGCAAGATACGCCCAGAAATACCTGGGCATCCAGGCCGGGCTTGACGACAAGACCACTTTCGCGATATCGGAAGTGGCCCTCAAGTCAGCGAGCGAAGCCGACCAGAGCAAACGCTACAGCATCTCCCTCAACAGCGCTTCCCGCACCCCGTTCTTCCAGATGACGGCCCAGGGCCTGATCGCCGGACAGAGCGAGGCCTCCCAGAAGGAAAGCGGATGGGCCTTCCCTGCCGGCTCCCAGCAGGACTTCGCGGCAAAGGGGCTCCCGGCCAACCTCACCTCCGCTTCCAACACCCTCTACGACAAAACCGGCGGGATGGTCGTCCAGCAGAGTCTCGTAGTCGAGAAATCCCTCGAGAAGAAGGCTCAAGAGGTTGCTGAAATGATCTTCAAGATCCGCGACAACAAGTACAAGATCCTCGTCGGGGACACGGACGCCACATACAGCGGCGAGGCCATGAAAGCGACCATCGACGAACTCACGAAGATGGAAGAAAACTACCTGACCCTGTTCACAGGCTATTCAGAGACCAGAAGCCAGAGCGCGTCCTTCGAACTGGTCCCCACCCCGGATGCCAAGTCCCAGGTCTACGTTGCTTTCCGCCTGTCCGACTCGGAAGGGCTCGTCGCCGCTGACAACATGGCCGGCAAGCCCTACTTCGCGGAACTTGTCCCCGAAAGCATCGCGGAAGCTCCGAAGATCGAGCCTGCAAAGAACCAGAAACTCGACCAGCAGATTATCTACCGCATCCCCGCTGTCTGCTCAGTGCGCCTTACCGACGGGGTCTCGACCCTGCTTCAGAGCCGCATTCCCGTCTATCAGCTCGGAATGGACGAAACCTACCCGATCTACACTAAAAAATAATACACCATGCCCATACGCAAACTAGAACCGGCGGTCGTCTGGAACAACTTCTACAAACTGACCCGCTGCCCCCGACCTTCGAAACATGAAGAGATAGTCCGCAAGTTCCTCCTCGACTGGGGAAAGGAACACAAGATCGAAACCTTCGCCGACGAGACCGGCAACGTCATAATGCGCATTCCCGCTACTCCGGGATACGAAAACCGAAAAGGAGTCATCCTGCAGGGCCACATGGACATGGTCCCGCAGAAGAACTCCGACACGGCGCATGATTTCCTCAAGGACCCGGTCGAGACATGGATAGACGGGCAGTGGGTGCGCGCGAAAGGCACCACCCTCGGCGCGGACGACGGCATGGGCGTGGCTATGGCCATGTCCGTAGTGGAGACTCCCGGCCTGAAGCACGGTCCGATCGAGATACTCGTGACCTACGACGAAGAGACCGGGATGACAGGAGCCAAAGCCCTGAAACCCGGCGTGCTGAAGGGAGACATCCTGATCAACCTGGATTCCGAGACGGAAGGGGAACTCTACGTCGGCTGCGCCGGCGGACTGGACGCCACGGCGACCGCGCGCTACCGCCGCAAGGCCGAGCCGAAGAAGCACCAGTGCTGGAGCCTGGCTGTCAAAGGCTGCCAGGGAGGACATTCCGGAATGGACATAATTCTCTGCAGGGCCAACGCCAACAAGCTGGCGGCCAGGCTGCTGCTGCCCCTGCTGACCCGTTACGGAGTCAAGCTCATCGACCTCGAAGGAGGGACCCTGCGAAACGCAATCCCGCGCGAGTGCTTCGCCACCGTCTATATCCCCGACGGGAAAGTGGCTGCCGTAAAGGGCCGCGTGCGCAAGATCGCCGCCGAACTGAAAGCGGAATATGCGGCTACCGATCCCGACCTGCAGGTCGTATTCGAGCCTTATGCCTGTCCCGAAGGCGAGACCTGCGATCCGCAGGACTGCCGCTATGTCGAAGAAGGCAAGGCGGAGACCTTCATCCGCGCCATCCTGGCCTGCCCGGACGGAGTAGAGAGGATGAGCGATTCAATGCCCGGCATGGTGGAGACATCCAACAACATGGCGATGGTCAAGATCTACCGCGGGGAGTTCTTCGTCAAGTGCCTGATGCGCAGTTCAGTGGACAGCGCGAAGGCCGCCCTTGCCGCGAAGATGGAGAGCGTCTTCAAGCTCGCAGGCTGCAACATCCGCTTCACCGGAGGATACTCCGGATGGGCCCCGAATGCTGCATCCCCCATTCTCGCCACGATGAAGAAAGTCTATAAGGACCTCTACAAGCAGGAGCCGAAGGTCATGGCGATCCACGCCGGACTCGAGTGCGGAATCCTCGCCGGAGCGTATCCCCATTGGGACATGGTCTCCATGGGACCTACCCTTCTCAGCCCCCACTCCCCCGACGAGCGTTGCTTCATACCTTCCGTCGGCAAGGCCTGGGATTTCCTCAAGGCGGTGCTCGAAGCGATACCTGAAAAGTGATGGAAGAGGCCCTGCGCGAAAAACTTGTCTCCTGGGCGGAACGCTATAACAATCCAAGGTATTTCACCGAAGATCCGATAGCGTTCCCCAAGAGGTTCGCGCGTCAGGTCACGGCAGCCCAGGCCGAGCTCGGTTTCGGCGGAAGCGGCTGGAGACCCTGCCTGCAGGATGTCGAGATTGCAGCCGTATTCGCCGCCCATCTCGCATGGGGGCGCCGCGTCACGATAGTCAACGACTGCTGCAAGCTCTTCGACGAGATGGTCTGGCGGCCGTACGACTACGTGATGACCGGAGTGTGGAGAAACGATGCCACAAGCATCCACAGGACTATAAAATGGAGCGAGATCGCCGCAATCTGCAAGCGTCTGAGGGACTTCTACAGGCTGAACGACAGCCTCGAGGTCCTGACGGCATCGCAGATGCGTACCTATATCTTCGGCCAGAAAGAAGACCCGAAGGCAGCCAACAAGAAGATCAACATGCTTAGGCGCTGGATGGTCCGTGATGACGGGAAGGTGGATCTCGGGATGTGGAAGAGGACCTCGAAAAAGGACCTCGTGATTCCCCTGGACGTCCATGTCTACGAGATGGCCAGGGAGCTCGGACTGACGGACCGCAAGCCTAAGGACATCACCACGGCGATGCAGATAACCGACGCTTTCCGGGAGATATTCCCGGAGGACCCGTGCCTCGGGGACTTTGCCCTTTTCGGATACGGGGTCAACAACAGATAATGCCGCGGCTGTTCATCATATCCGGATGCAACGGTTCGGGGAAGACGACTGCCTCCTATTCCCTGCTCCCGGAGATGCTGGAATGCAACGAATTCGTCAATTCGGACGAATTCGCAAAGAGCCTCTCGCCCTTCGACCCCTCGTCCGCGTCAGTATCCGCCAGCCGGTACATGTTGATGAAAATCAACTATCTGCTCGAGCAGAAGGCGGATTTCAGCATAGAAACCACACTTGCGACCCGTTCTTTCGTGGGCATCATAAGGGATGCCCACGAAAGGGGCTATTCGGTCACCATACTGTACTTCTGGCTGAACTCCCCGGAGCTCGCGATACAAAGGGTACGCAACCGGGTAAGCGAGGGCGGCCACAACATTCCGGAACCGGTCATCAGGCGCCGCTACGTGATGGGCCTGCAGTATTTCTTCGACACCTACAGGGACCTTTGCGACAGATGGGTCCTTGCGGACAATTCCAAGACACCGTTCACGGTCGTGGCCGAGGGCACGAAGGATTCCATCCATATCCGGGATGAGGAGAAGTACAAGTTGATATGGGACACGGTACACGAACAGGCAGATGATTGAGATCGGAAGAGAAGAGCTTGAGGCCCTGACTGCATTGGGCCTCAAGGGAGGCGGACACTGGTGCGACCTGTATTTCGAGGAGAGCAGCTACAGCGATTTACTTTTGAGGGACGGAGCCGTCTCGTCAGGAGGCTTCCACGTGGACGCAGGCTGCGGCGTACGAGTACTTTGCGGCGAGAAAACGGGATACGCCTACACGGAAAGCACATCCTCGCAGGCCCTGAGGGAAGCCGTTCAGAGCGCGGCCTCGATATCATACGGCGCCGCCCCCACCACGGGCAGCCGTTTCCGTCCGTCCGCCGCTACGCCCGCAGGTCCCGGATTCTATCCGGCCGGCGAGGACTGGAGGGACACCCCTCCGGCGCGTTTCGTTCCCTGGCTGGAGAGGCTCGAGAGCGAGATACGACGCCGGGATACACGCGTCGAGAAAGTCATAGCGATGCTGTCCGACCAGGTCAGCGAAATCCTTATGTTCAATTCGCTCGGCGAGCTTACAAGGGACTCAAGGCCCCTTTTCAGCATATCTGTATCGGTAATCTTCCGGCAGGGGGAGCAGACGGAGACCATTTCGGCGTCCCGCAGTTACAGGGGCGGCGCCGAGATGCTCTCGGAGCGACTTCTGCAGGAAGTCGCCGCGCTCGCCGTGCAAGGCATCGACGAGCGCTTCGCCGCCCGCCGCCCGAAGGGTGGACGCATGAGCGTGGTGATGGGGGCCGGTGCCTCGGGGATCCTGCTGCATGAAGCCATGGGCCACGCCTTTGAAGCCGATTTCAACCGCAAGGGGCAGTCCATTTTCTCCGAAAAGATGGGAAAACGGATATGCCGCCCCGGAATCAATATAATAGATGACGGGACAGTCCCCTGCGGACGCGGGTCGCTCAATTACGACGACGAAGGCGTACCCGGGCAAAGGACCGTGATGGTCGAAGACGGGGTCCTGGTAAGCTATCTGCACGACCGCATCAGCGCCGCCCATTACGGAGTCGCTCCGACAGGCAACGGCCGGCGCGAATCATTCCGCTACAATCCCCTGCCCCGCATGCGCTCCACCTATATGGAAAGCGGCCCTGACGGCAGTGCGGAAGATATCATCAGAAGCGTCTCGAAAGGCATCTACGTGGATAGCTTCTCCAACGGGCAGGTCAAGATCGGGGAAGGCGACTTCACCTTCTTCGTGCGCAGCGGCTTCCTCATCGAAGACGGACGCCTCACCATGCCGGTAAAGGACATCAATATAATAGGAAACGGGCCGCGCGCCCTCGCTGACATCACCGCAGTCGCCTCGGACCTGCGCATAGACGACGGTGCATGGACCTGCGGCAAGGAACAGAACGTTCCGGTTTCCTGCGGCATCCCTACAGTGAAAGTGGAAGGACTGACGGTAGGAGGAGAATGAAGATGGAAAAGAAAGGAATCCTTACCCGGGAAGAAATAATGCTAGGCAGGGGGTGCATCGGGACGGCGCTCTCGAACGGGGCCTCGAAGGTCCGCGTCACCCTGAACAAGAGCCTTATGGACCTCGTGGCCACGCTTGACGGGGAGGTCGACCGTATCTCCCACTGCCTCGACCGTTCCCTGACCCTCGCTGTCTTCGCGGACGGCCGTTACGGGACCTTCTCCACGAACCGTCTGGATGCCGAAGCCCTGAACGGCTTTACGGCCCGCGCGGTGGAAACGGTGCGCATGCTGGCCCCTGATCCCTGCAGGGACATGCCCCGGCAGGACCGCGTCGAGAAAAACGCGCTGACAGGGGCAGAACTGGGCCTGTATGACCCTTCGTATGAAAGCGTCGAACCATCGGACCGCATCCGGAAGGCGCTCGAAGCCTCACTGCACGGCACCGCCGAAGGATTGCTTTCCGAAGAAGGCGAATACTCCGATTCGGTCTACGACACCGTGGTCATGGACAGTCTGGGGACATTCTGCCGCCATATGGAGACCTCATTCGAATATGGTGTGGAAGTCACCGTCGCCGACCCCGAAGGGAACCGCTACAGCGGCTTCTGGTGGGATTCGGCGCCTTTCCTTGTGGACCTTAGGGCCGGAGACTGCGGACGGACGGCAGTAGAAAGGGCCCGAAGTCAATTCTCCCCCGTACCGGCAGGGAGCCGCCGCTGCAAGGCCGTCATCGACAGGGAAGTGGCCTCCCGCCTCGTCACGCCCGTCCTCAACGCCCTCAGCGGCTCGGCCATCCAGCAGCACAATTCCTTCCTCGAAGGGACACTCGGGAAGAAGATATTCAGCGAGGGACTGACCCTGACCGACGGCGCGCGTGAAAAAGGGAAGAACGGAAGCAGGCTCTTCGACTCGGAAGGGGTTGCAACCACGACACACGCCGTAATAGAGCGCGGGACCGTCCGGGAGTATTTCCTCAACACCTACATGGCGGCGAAAACCGGGATGGCCCCGACCATAGAGGATATAACCAGGCCGTGCATCGCGCCCTGGCCATGCGAAGGGATGGACAGGGACAAGATAATGGCCCTCTGCGGGGACGGGATACTCGTCACCGGCTTCAACGGCGGCAACTCCAACCCCGTCACGGGAGATTTCTCGTACGGGATCGAAGGCTTCCTCTTCAAGGACGGGAAGATATCCCATCCTGTCAGGGAGATGCTCATGACCGGAAACCTCGTCACCCTGTGGAAGAACCTTCTCGCTGCCGGACAGGACTGCAGGCCCTGCATGTCACGGATTATTCCTACCTTAGCATTCGATAATGTGGATTTCAACGGATAAGAACATGGAAATTACGAACAAGAAAGTCGTAGCGGTCAGCTACACCCTGGAAGTTGAAGGAAAGACAGCAGACAAAGCCGGAGCTGACGCTCCCCTGGAGTATATACACGGGACCGGAATGCTGATTCCCGGATTCGAAGCCGCGCTCGCCGGGAAAAAGCCCGGGGAAGGATTCGATTTCGTCCTGTCCCCCGCCGAAAGCTACGGCGAATACAATCCGGAGCATTGCTTCGACATTCCCCTGTCGTCATTCGAAGTCGACGGACAGCTGAGGGAAGACCTCCTGAAAGTCGGAGCCATCATCCCCATGCTCAACGGCAGCGGGCAGGTCGTCCAGGGCAAGATAGCCGCCATCGGCAAGGACACTGTCACCATGGATTTCAACCACCCCATGGCCGGCAAGACCCTGCATTTCACAGGCAAGGTCGAATCTGTGCGCGAAGCAACGCAGAAGGAGCTTGAAGAAGGCCTGCACGGAGAATTCCTTCCCCCTCAGGGCTGCCACTGCAAGAAGGGCAAGGGGCACTGCAAGGAAGGTCACTGCAAGGAAGACGGTGACTGCGGAGGAGATTGCAACTGCGGCGGAGACTGCAATTGCGGCGGAGACTGCGACTAGGACTCAGGCAACGGGCGGCGGCGGAAAAGGGTCGCGACCGTCAGGCCTGAGATGATGTGCCAGATACCCCACCATGCCGTAACGAACAGCATTCCCCCGTACATTACCCCAGTCTCGGGATTGTTCCAGATTTCAGGACGGAAAATGGCCGGATTGAGCAACAGCGTCAGTCCGAGACCGGAGTTCTGTATACCGACTTCTATCGTGATCGACCGTCTGTCCTTCAAGGGCAGACGCATCGCAGTGGCTCCGCAAAAACCGGTGCCGAGCGCACAGGCGTTATGGACCAGGACCAGGCAGAAAATGAAGATGATATACTTTATGAAAAGCTGCCAGTTGGGAAGGAACATGCCGAGCACCATCACGATGAACACGGCTATCGAAAAGATGCTGAAGGGCTTCTGGATCTTTTCCGCAGTCTTGGGAAGATAATGCGAGAAAAGCATTCCGAGCACGATGGGGATGCCGAGGATAATGAACACGGTCTTGAATATCTCCCCGAAAGGTATGACCAGTTGAGGGATGGTAAGGGTCCCTGTGAGCGCTGCGAATTTAAGGTACAAGTTGCCCCACAGCCAGAAATTGAACGGCGTCACGAGGGGAGAGAACACGGTCGAGACCGCGGTCATGCTGACGGAAAGTTCCACGTTCCCCTTTGAAAGCGAACTCATGAAATTCGATATGTTGCCTCCGGGGCAGCTTGCTACAAGGATCATCCCAAGAGCGACCATCGGGGTCAGTATCTTGTTGAAAACCATGATGATGACGAAGGTGACGAGCGGGAGCCCGATCCACTGCAGGGCAATGCCAGTGAAAATGGATTTCGGTTTCATGAATACGTCCCTCAGGGTCTTGCCCTTGATTCCGAGGGCCACTCCGAACATGATTAAGGCGAGTACCGCGCTCATTACCACCCCGGTTCCTCCGCCGAGGTTCAGGTTTACGGCGTCCAAGGACGCGAATTGTTCTCTTATCATAGCCCCCAAATATAAGTAAAATATCTTATCTTTGCATATTATGGACGTAGCTGTCGTCATATTGAACTGGAACACAAAGGACTTTCTTGCCAGTTTTCTGCCGCCGCTCCTGGGCAGTCTGCCTGAGGGATGCTGTGCCGTGGTGGCCGACAACGGATCCACGGACGGATCGGTCGAACTGCTTGAAAATGACTTCCCCGAGGTCCGCCGCATCCTCTTCAGCGAGAACCACGGTTTCACCGGAGGCTACAACCGGGCGGTTTCGCAGCTTCTGGAAGAAAAGGACGCGCCCCGCTATGTCCTTCTGCTGAATTCGGACATCCTGGTCAAGGATGGCTGGCTTGAGCCCCTCCTCCGATGGATGGAGTCCCATCCGGAATACGGCGCCTGCGGGCCCAAGCTGCACGCCCTCGACCCGGACGGAAATGCATACCGCACCACGGACCGCTTCGAATATGCCGGCGCTGCAGGAGGCTTCCTCGACCGCTACGGCTATCCTTACTGCCGCGGAAGGGTTCTGAAAAGGACGGAAGAAGACCTGGGCCAGTACGACCGCAGCGGAGATGTCCTCTGGGTCAGCGGCGCGGCCATGATGGTCCGCAGCAGTGTCTGGAAGGCCCTCGGGGGTCTGGACGGCAGGTTCTTTGCCCACATGGAAGAAATAGACCTGTGCTGGAGGATGCAACTCGCAGGATGGAAGGTCCGCTGCATCCCGGAAAGCGTGATATGGCATCTCGGAGGCGGTTCGCTGCCGAAAGATTCGCCGTGGAAGCTTACCAGGAACTACTGCAACAACCTCCTCATGCTCGAAAACAACCTCGCCCGCACCCTTCGGGCCAGAGGCGTGAGTGGCGCTGAGGGGAAAGCGCGCCGCAGGATCCTGCTCCGTTTCCTGCTCGACGGCATCGCCGGTATCGTATACCTGCTGCACGGGCAGTTAGCGTTCTTCAAGGCCATGGCCGCAGGACACCGCGAATACCGGCGCCTCAGGCTCAGCCCCGGGCCCGCCTGTCCCGAAGCCCCCGCAGGACGCACGGAAGCAGCGGCCGTACCCGGCTTCACGGATGCGCGGGTGCTGCTGCTTTCCTACGCATGCGGAAGGCAGGTATTCAGCAAGTTGCAGGAAAAGGGATTTTTTGGACAATCCAATGATAATGTTTAGGTTTGCAATATGAAAATCATTATTGAAGGCGCCGGAGAAGTAGGATCGCACCTGGCAAAGATGCTCAGGGCCGAATCCAACGAAGTCACTGTCATCGACAACGATAGCGAGCGGCTGGAGCATCTGGCCGCATATACCGACATCGAAGCCGTACAGGGCAATCCTTCTTCCATCAACACCCTTAAAAGCGCAGGCGTCGCCAAGGCCGACCTGTTCATAGCCGTATATCCTTTCACCACACAGGAAGTCAATATAGTCGGAGCCCTGCTCGCAAAGCATCTGGGAGCAAAGAAGGTCCTCGCAAGGGTTGGGGACCAGGACTACCTGACCGCCGAGAACAAACTGCTGTTCAAGGAAATGGGTATCGAGCTGATGTTCTACCCCGAGAAGATTGCCGCGGACGAAATCGTGGACCAGCTGAAGCATTCGGCCTCGTCGGAGACCATGGATTTCGCGCATGGCCGACTGCAGATCGCAGTTTTCAAGCTGGATGAGAACTCTCCCCTGCTGGACTACAACCTTGGCGAATTCATCGCCACGATTCCCGAAGACGAGCAGCAGCAGTTCCGCATCATCGCCCTGTCGAGGGAAGACAAGACCATCATACCAAAGCCCGATACGAAATTCCAGTTCGGCGACATGGTCTTCACCATAGCGAAGCGCGAGGGCATTCCTGCGCTCATCCACCACTTCGGCAGGACCACGGTGGATGTCAGCCGGGTCATGATCCTGGGCGGCAGCCAGATAGGCGAGATGGTCGCTGAGAGCCTGAGCAAGACCCTGTCAGACATCAAGATAATCGACATCAGCCGCGAACGATGCATGGAACTCTCCGAGAAACTTCCCGAAAACGTGCTGGTAGTCAACGGAGACGGGCGTAATTCCGATTTCCTCTACGAAGAGGCGATCCGTGATTACGACGCCTTCCTCGCCCTTACCGGAAGCGACGAGACCAATGTCCTTGCCTGCGTGGTCGCGAAGAAGTTCGGCATCGAAAGGACCGTAGCGGAAGTCGAGAACATAGAGTACATGCGCCTTGCCGAAGAGATGGGCGTGGACACCGTGATCAACAAGAAACTCATCACGGCCGGCAGGATATTCAAGTTCACCCTCAGCGGGAAGGCCCGTTTCGTCAAGTACATGAGCGGTACGAACGCGGAGGTCATGGAATACACCGCCGCCCCCGACAGCGCCATCACCAAAGCCCCCCTGAAGGACATTTCCTTCCCGAAAAACGCCATAATCGGAGGTGTCATACGCGGTAACGATTCGTTCATCGCAGTCGGTGAGACTGTCATCCAGCCGTACGACCGGGTAGCAGTGTTCGCGCTCCCGGAAACGATAAAGGCCATAGACCGCTTCTTCAAATAGTGACTTTTTGTCAGTGAACCGGGAGTGGCAGAAGATTTGCGTACCCATACGACAGTGACGTCAAACGCAAGAGACATGAAGAAAGAGACAGAAGAAACGAAAAAGACTGCCCCCCAGGGCGAATCCAAGGCCAAGAAACCTTCACAGGATAAACAGAAGATCACCGAGCTGAGCGAAAAGCTCGCAAAGGAGCACGACGACTATCTCCGCCTCATGGCGGAATTCGAGACTTTCCGCAGGCGCAGTGCCGAAGACAGGCTGAACCTCGTATCATCCGCCGCCGCCGACACGATCAAGGGACTGCTCCCCGTGCTGGACGACTGCGAGAGGGCGATGGAGATGCTCGAAAAATCCGGCGACGAAGCCGCAAAGGAAGGTACGGCCTTGATATACAACAAACTGATGGCTTACCTCAAGACCAGGGGGCTCGCAGTGATAGAAGCGAAAGGGGCCGATTTCGACACCGACTACCATGAGGCCGTGACCCAGTTCCCCGCCCCCACGGAAGATCTCAAAGGCAAGGTCATCGATGTGGTCCAGACCGGTTATACTCTTTCCGGAAAGGTCCTGCGTTACGCCAAGGTAGTGGTGGGAGCATAAGGAAAAGCGAAAATGGCAGAAAAAAGGGATTACTACGAAGTCCTGGGGCTCCAGAAAGGGGCCTCTTTGGATGATATAAAGGGAGCCTACCGCAAGGCTGCCCTCAAATGGCATCCTGACCGCTGGGTCAGCGGGACCGACGCGGAGAAGAAGAACGCTGAGGAGAAGTTCAAGGAGGCCTCCGAGGCCTACTCCGTGCTCAGCGACCCGGACAAGAAGGCCAAGTACGACCAGTACGGTTTTGCAGGCGTCGAAGGAGCCGGCGGAGGATTCGACTTCAGCCAGGGCTTCGGCAACCTCAACGACATACTGAACGACCTCTTCGGGGGACGTTTCTCCTTCGGCGGAGGCGGCGGATTCGATTTCGGCAGCGCATTCGGTTTCGGCGGAGGCGGCTCCCAGCAGGGCGCGCGCACTCTGAGGGGCCGGGACATACGCACACGCGTACGCCTGACGCTCGAAGAAATATATAAAGGATGCGAAAAGGAAGTCTCGCTCGAGCGGAACCGCCCCTGCCCCGACTGCGGAGGCAACGGCGCACGCAACGCCTCGGACATCAAGACCTGCCCGACCTGCAACGGCCGCGGTCAGGTCCAGCACATAGCGAATTCCCTTTTCGGGCGCACCATGACCTACAGCACCTGCCCCCAGTGCGGAGGCGAGGGAAAGGTCGTCTCCAATCCCTGCCGCAGCTGCGGCGGAAGCGGCCTGATCCGCAAGAGGGAAACAGTCAGGGTCCGCATCCCTGCCGGAGTCGAGAACGGAATGCAGCTTACGATGCGCGGAGAAGGACACGGTGCGCCGAGAGGCGGCGTGAACGGAGACCTGCTCGTCATCGTCGAGGAACAGCCGCACGCCAACCTCAAGAGGGACGGGCAGAACCTCTTCTATACGCAGGTCATTTCCGTGACGGACGCCATACTCGGATGCGAGATCACGGTCCCCTGCCTCGACGGTCCGTACAAGCTCAAGCTGGATGCCGGAACCCAATCCGGGACCGTCCAGCGCCTGCGCGGCAAGGGTCTTCCCAACGTCAACGGCTACTCATCCTCGCGCGGCGACCTCTTCGTCAAGATCCTCGTATGGATCCCGCGCAAGCTCGACCGCAGCGACCGAGAGAAGGTTGAATCCCTGCGTGATGCAGTAAAACCGGATCCGAACCGCGAAGACAAGACCCTGTTCGAAAAGGAAAGCCAGTACTTCTAAGAGATGTCCCTGTTCCTGTCCGTCCTGCTGGCATACGCGTCCCTGTCCTTCTCTCACATCACGGTGGAACAGGGGCTTTCACACAACACCGTATTCTCAATATGCCAGGACAAGGACGGCAATATGTGGTTCGCCACCATCAACGGACTGAACCGCTATGACGGTTATGACCTCAAGGTCTTCAATCATGACGATGATGATCCGCATTCGATAGGCGACAACCTTATCAACCGGGTTTTTCTGTCGCAAGACGGACACCTGTGGATCGGGACGGAGAACGGACTGTCCCTGTACGACGCCGATGCCGAAGTTTTCCTCAATTCGTCCCCCGGTCCGGAAACCGGAATAACAGACATTGCGGAGATTTCCCCCGAAAAATTTCTCGTCATAACAACAGACAAGAATCTGATGGTCTTTGACCGCACAAGCCGCAGTTTCTCTCCCGTCGACCATGGAGAGAAAAGCATTATCCCCACCATAGTCCGCCGTATCGGGGACACCATTTACGTAGGAACTTTCCAGCGGCGACTCTTCGGATACGATACCGCAAGCTGTTCGTTGCAGTCCCTCGGTGTCTTCCGGACAAACAGTCCCATTGTCAGCCTCGAGCAGCGTTCCTCGACAGAACTGTGGGTCGGAACGGAAGGAGACGGCATCTATCTGTTCAATACCCTGACAAAGGAAACCCGCCATTTTTCATCCGGCGGAAGCGAGCGGGTCAGGGCAATGTGCTACGACCTCAACGGCCGGCTCTGGATAGGCGGACGGACGGGGTTGAAAATAATGGACCAGAATAGTTTCGAGACCCAGGACGCCGTCCTCATGCCGGAGCAACCCGACGGACTGACTTACGAATCCGTCAAATGCATCTTCAGAGACGCCCAGGGAGGAATGTGGGTCGGTACCTATTTCGGAGGTGTCAATTACTGGCATCCTCTGCGGGAAAAGTTCCGCAACGTAGTCCCGAGGACAGTTGATGAAAAGAACGCCAACAAAATCGTAGGCTGCCTGTCCATGAGCCCTGAAGGGAGCATCTGGATAGGTACGAACTCCGGAGGCATAAGCATCTTTGATCCTAAATCAGGAAAAACGGACTGCCCCGAAATCATAAGGAAGCTGTCTGCGATACACAAGGACGACATCAAGGCCATCCACTTCTCCCCTGACGGAAAAAAAGTCTATATTGGCATGCACGGAAGCGGCACCGTCATCATCGACCGCGGGTCCGGCCGGACGCAACGCATTCCGAAACCCTACGACGTATATTCCATTACTTCACTTCCAGATTCCAAGGTTTTATTTGGAACTCTGGCCGGACTGTATGTCATGGATCCCGCCACGTTGGAAATGACCCGGGTTCCTTGTTCGACCAAGTTGTTCCGTATTTACACCGTTTTTCAGGATTCGGGCGGAAAGATATGGGCAGGAGGGAAAGACGGGCTCAACTTGTTCGAAACAGGCCGGGACGGGACACTGACAAACATCACGCCCGATGAATTCCAGCCTTTGCGCCAGATTCTCTGCATCCACGAAACAAACGAATGGACCATATGGATAGGCACGATGGGAGGGTTGTGGTCCTATGACCGCAAGATAGGACGTCTGGAGCGGTTCCAGTCGGATTCCCCCCTGGGCTCGACTCCGGCCCTGGCAATTGAAGAGGACTCTTTCGGACGCCTGTGGATAAGTACCTACCAGGGGTTGTTCAGCTACAATCCGGCCAACGGCGACATCAGGCAATACACGGAAAAAGACGGCCTCGCAGGACGGCAGTATTTCAACAATGCAAGCTGCAGGACTCCCGACGGAATGATACTGTTCGGCGGACTCAACGGATTTACGGTCTTCAATCCCGAGTCCATAAAGACCAACACATACTCGCCGCAGGCCATAATCACAGGACTTCAGATGAACGGGATGGAAGTCCGGCCCGGAGACGGCAGCCGCATTCTGTCCAAAAGCATATCGAGGACATCCAGAATCACGCTGAAGCACAACCAGAATTCCGTCAGGTTCCGATTCTCAGTCCAAAACTATACGGCAGGCAAGCACAATACCTTCGCGTACAAGATGGAAGGGGCAGACAACGATTGGATTTACACTACGGAGAATCGAAGTACATCGTACTCGCACCTCAGGAAGGGACTTTACCACCTGAAGGTCAGGGTCGCCAACAACGACGGGATCTGGTGTCCGTCAACTACTCAACTCGACATACGGGTCCGCCCGATATGGTACAAAACCACTTTCGTGGAGATATGCTTCCTCCTGCTCCTGGCAACGGTTGCATTCTGGTCGGTACTTGAGGCTTTCCGCAGGCAGAAATCGGCGAACGAGATGAAAATCCGGGCGCTCAACGAGGAGCATCAGGAAGAAGTCAACCGGATGAAAGCGCTTGCCTACACGGACAAGGCGTCCCTGTCAGAAGCCGAAGAACAGTTTCTTCTGAACGCCCTGGATATCCTGGAAGCCAACATGTCCGATCCCGATTTCTCAGTGGCGCAATTCGCATCCCGCATGAATATGAGCCGTTCGAACCTCAACATCAGAATAAAAGCCGTGACCGGATCCGCACCTCTGGACCTGATGCGCAAACACAGATTCAACGAAGCATGCCGCCTCCTGAAGGAAGGCAATCTGACGATAGCACAAATCAGCGACCGTACAGGATTCTCATCGCCGTCATATTTTACAACCAGTTTCAGAAGCCAGTTCGGATGCACCCCGTCCGACTTCCAATCGAAAAAATAAAAATCGAAACGCTTTTCGACAAAACCTAAAGAAATAGCACAAAGCCTAAAGAAAGATTCTACATCAAGCGATGGCGAGTCTTTTTTGTTTAAGTAAATTTGCGATACAATCAAAACGCTAAAACTGTATGATAACCGTTGCGAGCCGCAAATCAGTTCTCAAAACCGCTATTGTGCTTTCATTCTCCGCATTTGTCGGACTTGTCGTTCCATCATCCTGCGACGACCTGGACGAAGACAGATTCAGCCAGGTCAGCAACAAGGATGACGACAAACCTTCATCCGGAGGACAGGGCAGCGAAACTCCGCAGGACAACACATACACCCCGACGACCGAGGACTTGGCGATAGACAGGAGCCTGTTCGATCTTATCAACTGGAACTACGAGCCGTTGAAGGAAGTCAAGGCCCTTTACGATGCGAAAAAATACAAACTCGCTTCCGAAGCCCTGCTCAGCTACTTCAAGAACCGTAAGGAGGTCATTAATCCCGAGGTCAAACTTCCGGTATTAAGTATAACGAACGCCGGTCTTCAGATGGCAAGTGACGCCCTGAAGGAGAACGGATACCGTTTCTGCGTCCACTCGGGCTATTTTTACGAAAGTGTAAGCGGGAACATATACAGGTATTACAGTTTTACCGGCGCAGACGGCGGAATAAATTGGGAGTTCGAGGCGCCTGGAGCGGGGACCGAGTTCGACCAGAAGCACTGGCACTACTGGTTTTACTGGTTCGCGCAGGCCTACAATTACACCAAGGACGAGAAGTATTTCAACGCCTGGAAGGAGCAATACAGCGACTGGATGGAGAAGTACCCCTGCCCTTCCACCGGGAAGAGGACCTACACCAACAAGGTCGGAACTTACGGATATAAGTCCTGGAGCGAACTCGCAATGGCAACCCGCATTGACCGGCAGGCTCAGCTGTTCGAGTATTTCAAAGGCTCGGAGGGCTTCGACTTCGCATGGCTGACGACCTTCCTGAAAGCCTATGCCGAGACCGTTGAATACAGCCTCTCGCACCTCTACTACGCAGAAGAAAGCAACATACGTTTCGCCCAGTACAAGAGCCACTGCCTCGCAGGCTGCTTCTTCCCCGAACTGAAACGTTCCACTTCCTGGCTTTCAGCCGGAGCCAATGCCGTCGGCAACTATTTCAGCACCGCCTTCCTCGACGACGGATGTCTCAATGAATTCGACCTGGGATACCATTCCGGCGAGGTCGAGAACTACCGTCTCGTCTACAACGCCGCCAAGGCCAACGGCAAGATGGGGCGCTTCCCGTCCGATTACTTGTCGAAACTGCGCAAGGCCTGTACCCTTCTGGCGGACTACATCTACCCGAACTTCCAATGGGAGTGCTTCAACGACACCAAGCAGCAGACCAAGAGCGTCACGCAGCGCTGGATGCGCACCTTCGCAGAAATGTATCCCGACGACCAGAAGTTCCTCTGGCTCAGCACTGACGGAGCCAAGGGCACGAAGCCTGCCGAGACCCTCTGCGAGTACAGGACCTCCGGCTACTACATGTTCCGAACCGACTGGGCGCAGCCGGGATCCATGCTGATCTACAAGAACAATTACAACCCCGGCAACAAGTGGCACGCCCACAGGGACAACGGAAACATCAGCCTCTACAGCAAGGGACGGCTTTTCCTGCCAGGCTCTGGTTCTTACACCTACGGAGACGGCAAAGGCGGAGAACTCGATCAGGCCCGTGCCGAGCACCAGGCTCTGCGCAACCACAACACCCTCTCGAAAAACCTTGCCGACATGTCTACGGCGAGCAGCCTCGGACGCTACCTCACATCCTACAGTCGGGAAGGGGTCGACTGTGTCGTAGCTGAGAACCCGTCCTATCCGGACCTGACGCACCGCCGGGCGGTCTGGATGGTCGACAAGACTTTCTTCGTCGTCGCGGATGCGGCCTTCGGCAATTCTTCCGGCAGCACGCTCAATCTCAGCTGGCACCTCTGCCGCGACACTTCCGGGTCGCTCGGCGAGAACGTGGTCGTCATCGACGATGCATCCGCCGGCCGCTGCTACGGAGCCCACACCGTCTTCCCTGACGGCAACAATGTAGTGTTCAAGACATTCTCCGACACCGCTGCCGGATTCCAGGGACAGAGCGGGACCTCCTACTATTCCGAGCAGATAGGCCAGCGTCAGCTACGCAAATTCTACCGGGTCAACGTGACGAAGGCCTCTGCCTCATCCACGCCCCGCTTCATCACAGTGATATACCCCTGCACAAATGCGTCCTCGGTGAGCATAGACGCTTCCTTCCCCTCGGCCTTCAGTTCTTCAGGGGAGAGTGTCAGCGTCACCGTGAACGGCAAAACATATAACCTGTCATATACCTTATGAGAAGAATTATCCTTATCCTGGCGACCGTGACCGCCGGGCTGGCGGCCTGCACTCCGGAAGGGGTGACCGACACTTCCTTCTCCCTCTATTATGCCGGAGTGACGGAGATATGCCCGGGCACCAACATCACGGTCACGCCGACCTGGCACGGACCCGCGCCCTCAGACTTCGAGGTAAGCGCAGTCCTCTTCAACGGAAAACCGTACGAAACCGACTGCTTCACGGTAGATCCCGAATCGGGCGTATTCTCGGCCATGGGTACGGACAACCTGCCTACTGGACAGTGGATCATAGGCATACGCTGCAACGGAGGCGGAAAGGCCTACACCCTCGACAAGGCTGTTGAATTTACCCTCATGAAGCCGGTTCCGGAAGGAATCTTCGTGGTGCCTTCGGCGATTGAAGCCGACCTCGGTGACATAATTGTCGCCGGGATGGAAGATTCCCTTGCCACCGCGAAGATAACCACCGACGGCAACAACCACGTCCGCATCAAGAAATTCCTGATCGCAAACGTATACCGTAACGGAGTCCTCGCGAATGAAGCAAAGAAATGGTTCAAGCTTTCCGGCGAAGGAGTATTCTCCATTGCCGCCCCGGCCGAAGACTTCGAACCCGGAATCTACACCTTCGATTTCCGCCTTACGACCTATGCCAGCGACGAGCAGGCCGAAGACGGGCTCTTCAAGAGCGGACTCAAGCTTAACGTCAAGAGCAAGCCTCTGGCCCTCAGTTATAAGCCAGCCTCGATGAAGGTCGAGGAAGGCTACGGAGGAAAGTCTCAGGCTCCTGCCTTGAAGGGCTCCCCCGTCCACCTGAGCTATGCCATCAAGTCGGTGACACCCGCCGACAAGGCCATAGCGGTTTCCATCGACGAAGTCACAGGCGTTATCATATTTCCCGAGGACAGTCCCGCGACTCTGGGAGAAAGCTATTCTGTCAGCGTTACCGTCACCAATGAATACGGTTCTGCCGACTTCGACGACGTCTTTACCTTCAACATCATAGACTTCATCCGCCCCGTAACGGTGTTCTCCTATGCCGACGTTCCCGAAAAGATTTCCGGAGTCGCAGTCAGCAATCCCGTTACCGAAATCGACGGCGACGAGGTGAAGTTCCTCTTCAAGGACCTGCCGGACGGACTCAAGGGCCTGGCCATCGACGAAGAAACCGGCCTTGTCAGCTGTCCCAAGGGCACTGAACTCGAGCCCGGCAACTGGACGGTAACAGTCATAGCCCGCAACATGAAGGGCGACATGGAAGCCAGCTTTGCGCTTCCGGTCAAGAAGAATCCATACAAATTCACCACGGTCTTCTGGGGCAACAACATGGGTCTCACTCCCGAAGAAGACTACGGCAACCAGTTCCGTTCCTACTGGGACGACGACCCCATAGTCATACCCGTCAAATACAGCGACATCCCCGACGGAGTTCCGGTCAAGTTCACTTACCAGTTCGCCTACCAGTATTCTTCCAACAGGACTGGCGTCAGCATCGACGCCACCACAGGAACCGTTACCCTGTACCCTACGAAACATATAATTGAAACGTATTCGAGCGGGGTAAAGCATTATTACTACTCCAAAACGGACTATGTCTCCAACCGCGTGCACGTGGGCTGGGTCATAGTCACGGTCGGGGGCAATGACGAGGCCGCGGTCACGAAAAAGTTCCCCTTCTTCATCCAGCACGCCGGCTATGCGGGCAACGTAACCGGGTTTACCGACGGCAACGAGCACAGTCCCGTGACCACGGTGGACAACACCAACGCCTATCAGGTCCTCTACACCCCGTTCGTATTCCGCGTAAATCCCAAGAAGGGCGGGCGCAGCGCAGCCCCGGTGGTCAGTCGCCTCGACGGCGGTGATGTCACCGGATTCACCCTCGACTACCGTCGCGGATGGTGCTACTACAACTTCGACGGTCCCGCCTCCCACAACGGAACCGGAGCCAGCTACGGCACCATGTCGGCTTCCAACAAGAACCTGTTGTACACGCTTTGGGGCAACTACGCCAACGCCACCGGTACGGTCATAAATGTCGGCGCGGCATCGGCCGTGGGCTACTGGGCAGGCAAGAACTACCTGCGCGGCTGGCTCGGCCACACCGCCTGCTACGTGGATGCCAGCGACCTGGCCGTCGTCGTCAATCCCGAGAAGTGGCTCGATGACGACGGATACGCCAACGGAGCCTTCGTCGCATCCATGATTTTCAACCTCAACGGCAACGATCCTTCCAGCAACACCAACAACAATATGCAGCAACTGCCTATCGTTATCTGGCTTGACGACACCTTCAACAAATAGAGACCGCCATGAAAATTACTATTGAAAACATTATGTACAAGGCGGCCGTCGCTCTAATCGCCATCCTGCTGTCGTTCCCCTCTGCGGCCCAGTCGAGACTGGTGAACGTGAAAGGAACGGTCTATGACGAGAACGGACTTACCCTGCCCGGAGTCGGAGTCATAATCGATGGCTCCAACCAGGGTACGACGACTGACTCCGAAGGCCGTTTCAGCCTCAGCGCTCCTGCAAAGGCGACCCTGATGTTCAATTACATCGGCTACAAGAACCTGTCCGTTGCCGTACCTTCAGACGGCGCACCGGTAAACGTGACGCTCGAGCCCGACACCAACTTCCTCGACGAAGTCGTGGTCGTAGGCTATGGCACGATGAAACGCAGCGACCTGACCGGCGCAGTCTCTTCCGTAAACTCCAAGGCCATAGCCAACTTCAAGACCGCATCCGTCGCAGACGCCCTTTCCGGGCAGATTGCCGGTGTAAACATCACCTCCTCCGACGGAACCCCGGGCGGAGGCTATGACATCAAGATCAGGGGCCTTGGCACCGTCAACGGCGACGCTTCCCCGCTCTTCATCGTGGACGGCTTCGAAGTAGCCAACATCGACTACCTGGCCAACCAGGACATCGCTTCCATCGAGGTTCTGAAGGACGCTTCGGCTGCCGCCATCTACGGTTCCAGGGCGGCCAACGGCGTCGTGCTGGTGACCACCAAGTCCGGCCATGAAGGCCGCACGGAGGTCTCATACAACGGTTCCGCCACCTACAGGACCCTGTCCAGACATCTTGACGTCCTTTCGCCCTATGATTTCGTAAAGCTGCAGGTTGAGGTCAACCCCAGCCGCTACGGAGAGCGATATTTCCGCACCGGCAACGACTCCGCCGGAGACCCCTACCTATACCAGAGCCTGGACGACTATGCCGGAGTCAAGGGCATAGACTGGCAGGACGAGGCGTTCCGCCCGACCTGGTCCCAGAACCACGACGTCAGCGTCCTGGGAGGCAGCAAAGGCACCCAATATGCACTCTCCTTCTCACATTTCGACGAGGACGGCATGTTCGAGGGCAGCGGTTTTTCCAAGAACAACGCCCGCTTGAAGATTTCCCAGCAGTTCAGGCCGAACCTGAAGTTTGACGCTTCGATCAACTATACCTTCACCAATCAGACCGGTGTCGGAACCGGCGGAAGTACCCTCTCCAACATCCTCGGATATCGTCCGACCGGAGGCCTGTTCACCTCGGACTACCAGCTGCGCTTCAATTCATACGACCCCATCCTCGAGCAGACCGGCCTCGCCAACACCAACTACTTCAACCCCATCCTGAACGCCTCCAAGGTGGACAGGTCGGTAAAGAGGGAACAGTGGATAGGCACGGCCGCCCTGACCTGGACCATAATGAAAGGCCTCACTTTCAAGACCTCAGGCGCGTACAATGCTTCCTACCAGAGGCTCGACACCTTCTACCGCGAAGGATCCCAGCAAGCGGACCGCGGCGACGGCCCCTACGGATCGACCACGATGTACCGTAACCTCCGCTGGCAGGTCAGCAACGTCCTGACCTGGTACCCCAAGCTTCCGAAACACCATTTCGGCAACATAGTGCTCGGCCAGGAAGCGACGGCCTCATCCTCGGAGAACATGAGCGGCACCGCGACTGAATTCCCCCTGGACGAGCTCGGAGCCAACAACCTCGGGCTGGGCGCCACTCCCACGGCCCTGTCCACGAGCCTCTCGACCCGCGGACGCATGTCCTTCTTCTCTAGGCTTACCTATAACTACAAGAGCCGCTACCTTCTGACCGCCACGCTCCGCGCAGACGCCTCGACCGTCTTCGCCGCGAGCAACAAATGGGGTCTCTTCCCCTCAGTAGCCCTTGCATGGAACCTTTCCAAGGAAGAATGGATGAAGGGTCTGGACTGGCTGTCCAACGCGAAAGTCAGGGTGGGCTACGGAACCGTGGGTAACGACAACATCTCCTCCTACCTTTCCCTCAACCTGCTGAGCGACGGAAAATACGGCTACGGCGGCAAGCAGGTTACCGTCCTGTTCCCTTCACAGCTTCCCAACAAGGAACTCAAATGGGAAGGCCAGACCACTACCAACCTGGGTCTGGACCTGGGCTTCTTCGACGGAAGGGTCAACATCACGGCGGACCTTTTCAACAAAGATTCGAAGGACCTTCTCCTGGCCCAGAGCCTTGCCCTCAATACCGGCTTCCAGTCCCAGTGGCAGAACATAGGCAAAATACGCAACCGCGGTCTCGAACTGACGGTAAATTCGATCAACATCAGCCGCAGGCGTTTCTCCTGGACAACAGACTTCAACGTCTCCTTCATCAAGAACACCCTGGTTTCCCTTCTTGACGGGGACGACCACCTCTACTCGAGGTCCGGCTTCAATTCGAACTTCGCAAGTTATGACTATATAGCCTTGGTTGGATCCGCCGTCGGCAACATGTACGGTTACGCCTTCGACGGAATATACCAGTACTCCGACTTCAACCTCACTCCCGACGGAGGCATGGTGCTGAAGAAAGGCGTTCCCGACATCAGCGCGCACGCCGGCACCGACGTACGTCCCGGATTCGTCAAGTACAAGGACATCGACGGAGACGGTATCATCACCGACGAGGACCGCACCGTAATAGGAAACGGCCAGCCCGACTGGTACGGCGGAATCACCAACAGCTTCTTCATCCACGGCTTCGACCTGAGTTTCATGCTCCAGTTCACCGTGGGCAACGACGTCTACAACGCACAGAGGATGTGGAGCACGCAGACCAAGTTGGAGATGATGAATTCCCTCGGGGAAGTACGCGACCGCTGGACGGCGCACAATGCCTCCAACAAAGTCCCTTCGACCGACGGATACATCTCATATGACGTCTATTCCCGCTTCATCGAAGACGGCTCCTTCCTCAGGGTGAAGAACGTCACCCTGGGTTACACCGTCCCCGAGAAGATCACACGGAAATGGGGCATAGCTAAACTCCGTTTCTACACGACGGCCCAGAACCTGTGGTGCCTTACCAACTACAGCGGCTTCGATCCCGAAGTCAACATGCTGAACAGCAACCTGATGCCCAGCTTCGACTACGGGGCTTACCCGAGAAGCAAGGCATATACCGGAGGTATCGAGATCAGATTCTAACAGGAGGAAAGCATCATGAAATCCATATACAAGTATATTATAGCAGCATTCTGCATCGGAAGCCTGGCTTCCTGCAGTGACTTCCTGACGGAAAAAAGCTGGACCAAACCAGACAGCGACACCTACACGACCAGCGTCTCGAGGGCTGAGAGCGAATTGTTCGCCCTCTACAGGGGCCTCGGAGTTCAGGCAATATACGGACAGTTCCTGTCGATGATATTCGAGCTGCCGACAGATGAAGCAAAGATATCCGGCAACAGCACCGTAGGCGCCCGTCTGGAGGCCAGCAACGCCTATTCGACTTCCGACTCCTATGTCCAGTCCGTCTGGCAGGCCCTCTACCAGGACGTCTACTACGCCAACAGCTTCCTCGAGGAAATGGCTAAAAAAGTCCCCTCCTTCGAAGAAAATGAAGTCGCCGAAGCCGAAGTCCAGATGGCCGAAGCCAGGTGTATAAGGGCCCTGCTCTATTTCGAGCTGGTCCGGCGTTTCGGCAATGTCCCGCTGATGAAGACCACGGAAGAGTCATCCAAGCACCCGAGGACTTTCAAGCAGGCGGATCCGGTCGAAGTCTACCAGTTCATCGAGGCTGACCTGAAGGCGGCTATTCCCGTCCTGCCATGGGCTACCGAAGACGACATCCGCACCAACAACAGCTGGCGCTTCTCCAAGGGAGCCGCCATGGGCCTGCTGACCAAGGTCTACTGCACATGGGCCGGATGGCCGGTGCAGGACGCCACGAAATGGCAGCTCGCCGTAGAAGCCGCAGAGCCCCTTGTCGAATCCGGCAAGCACAACCTGCTGAGTGATTTCGACCAGCTTTGGAAGAATTCCGGCGCGAGCGTCTGGGACCCCACCGAGAGTCTCATCGAAATCAGCTATTACGCGCCCAAGGCGACTGCCGGCATGAACGGCTACATAGGCAAGTTCAACGGCGTCTCTTCGGAAATCAATTCAATACGCGCCCGTTACAGCATCTCACTGGTCACCGCGATGCCGACCTTCGTACAGGACTGGCTGAAGCATCCGGGAGACCTTCGCTGCGCAATCTCCTACGCAGACTACAAGTACACGGTGGCCAATTACAGAACGCCCATCTATCAGGCCAAGATAGACAATGTCACCACTCCCATCACCTTCGCGATGGCCTGTGACGAGAACGAATACGGGTGGAAGCCGGAATGGAGGCGTTACTACTGTTACCAACTCTATCCCCGCAAATGGGACAGCGAGATCTACGTCCCGGATGAGAACATACTCGTGGACAACAACATGTCGAACCAGAACTGGTACGTCCTGCGTTACGCCGACGTCCTTCTGCTTTACGCGGAAGCCCTCAACGAGGCTGAGCACGGGCCTTCCTTCGCTGCCTACAACGCCATAAACAAGGTACGGCGGCGCGCCTACGGCCTCGACATGGACACGGCCTCAGCCGAGGCCGACCTTCCCGCAGGCCTCTCCTACGAGGATTTCCAGGCGGCAGTACGCAAGGAACGTTCCTGGGAACTGGCCTTTGAAGGCCAGCGCAGGATGGACCTGACCCGCTGGGGAATCTACTATGAAACCATATGGGACACCTATGAGAAATTGGCCGATTTCAACGAGATCGCACCCAGTTACCTCGTGGCCATCGAATATACCAGGAAGGGGAAGAATGAGCTCATGCCCATCCCCCAGCGGGAGATCGATCTCTGCGGTTACACCCAGAATCCCGGCTGGAAATAGAAAAAACTAATAACTGTACCAATATGAAAAAATTTATCGTGACTCTAACCGCTTTTGCCGCACTGCTCTGCGGCTGCGCGGACATGGGTGAACTGGACGGCCGCATCGACAGCCTCGAAAACCGCGTCGATGCCCTCGAGGAACTCGTCAGCGAGGCAAATGCCCGTATCGACGTAATCAAGGCCCTTGTCGAGGCCAAGAAGGACAACCTGTACATTCAGGAAGTCCAGGACATCGAAAACGGAGTAAAAATCACTTTCTCCAACGGAAAGACCGTGGCACTGCGCAACGGCGAGAAGGGTGCCAAAGGTGACAAGGGCCTCCAGGGAGACAAAGGTGAAACCGGCGCCGCCCCTGAGGTGACCATCGACGTGTACAACAATGTCAGCTACTGGAAAGTCAACGGCGAATGGGTCCTCGTGAACAACGAGAAGGTCAGCGCCGTCGGCGTGACTCCGCAGCTCAGGATCGACGCGGATTCCAAGAAGTGGCAGATCAGCTACGACAAGGGCCTCAGCTGGTCCGATGTGGCTCCCGCCTATGACGAATCCACGGCCATCACGGTCTCCCAGACCGACGACGAAGTCATCTTCACCCTCCACGACAACACCGAATACAGGATCGCCAAGGTCCCGGGATTCAAGTTCAGGGTCTCCGACGTGGATGACATTGCCATGGTCGCGGGAAGCAGCCGCGATATCCCTTATACCATCAGCAAAGGTGATGAGACCGTCCGATTCATGGTCCAGGCCGAGAACTACTCTGCAACAGTGGTTCCTGCGGACAATACCTCCGGCGTCATCCGCGTTACGGCCCCGGACCCTGTCGTAGAAGGATGGGTACTCGTCACGGCTGTCCAGAATTCTACCGGAGAGACCAAATCCCAGTACCTCAGCTTCGGTCATGGAGCTGTCAGCGTGGTATTGGACGCCCAGCAGGTAGAGACACTGGGCGGTTTGGCGAAGGTCGCCATCAGGACTAACATAGGCTACACCGTCGACATCCCGGTCGCAGACCAGGAATGGATAGCCCTGGCCGAGACCCGCGCCTATAAGGTCGACACACTCATCTTCAGCGTAAAACCCAACTACACCGGATCCATCAGGCAGTCGACCGTTACGGTCACACCTGCCGACGGAGCGCCTGCACAGTTTGTAATCAGCCAGGAGGGTGAAGCAATCTCTCCCGAATTCGGCCTTGCTACCGCATCTCCCGTCGCCAAAGGCTTCAATGCGGACACCCTGCTTGTCAAGATAACCGGGACAGTCACATGGACGCTGGAACTCTCCGACGGACTGACAGCTAGCAAACTTGCAGGGGCCGGCCCTGCGGACATCATCGTAAACATTCCCAAGAACGAGTCCACGTCGCCCGTCGTGCGTACTGTCACGGCAACGACAACCAACGAGAACATAGTGGAAAAGAGCCTAACCGTAACCGTCAACCAAGCCGGCTCACCCGACCCCAACGACTACTACGCCCGCTTCATGGCCGGCGAAGACATAGTCATCAACGGAGAGACCTTCAACCGCAAGGATTTCGCTGTTGAGCCCAGGCTCAAGAAACTCTACCAACTCGAAAACGCGAATGACCTTGTAGCCGACGCAGCCACCAACGGTATTCTCTTCCTCGACTGGGATCCCGCTGACGGCGTCGCCGACACCTACGTTCCCCCATTCAACCTCAAACCCGCGAACGTGGTCATAATCGGCAGATACCGCAACCATCAGCCTCATGTCAACCTGGCCGGCGCCGGAAGCACAATGTGGGCTCCCACGGGCTCCAAAGTGGTGTTCAAGAACGTCGAGATCAGCACCAACAACTACATGTTCATGACCGGCAGCGCGACCGAACCCGTCTCCTTCTCCATCGAAGACTGCACCCTCAACTGCAACAACTACTATGTCTTCTGCGAGTCCCAGGCCGGCGGTTTCCTGAAGGAAGTCGAGATCAACAACTCCGTCATCAACTTCACCCGCGGCCTGTGGGGCAACACCTCCGCCCTTACAAGCGGCACCGTGCTGACCAACTTCACGAAGTTCCATGTCACGAACAGCGTCCTGTACGGAAAGACATCGATAACATATCCGACCTTCCCGCTCAGACCGAGTTCCCAGACCTACTACGCAACCCCGAACCTGGACATCAGCCTCGACCATTGCACGTTGTACAATATCCAGACTAACAATCTGGGCGTATACGCAATCTACAATGCATCAAAGGTCAACTTCAACTACTGCGTATGCGAGGCAGCCCTGGCCGGCAAGACCTCGACGATAGTGATGGTTCCGGCCGTCCTTGATCCCAAGGTCACGGATTCCACCATCTCCAACAACTACTGCAACAACAGCGCAGACAACACCCTGAAATGGGCCTACGGCTATTCTGCAGCCTCCAATTCAGGAATAAGCGTCAGCAAGAACAGCTTCGTCATCGGAGCCACTCCTTTCACTTCAACGGACACCGCCACCGGGTACTTCCCCGTAAACGCCACGGTCGTGACGAACGGCGCCGGTGCATTTTATGCAACAAAACTTTGGAAAAATTGGGAATAAATGATTCATACCTATATGAAAAGAGAACATTTAACGGCTCCGGCGTATGAGATGCCGGATGCGACAATCATCAAATTAACGGCTACGGAAAGCATTCTTACCGGTAGCTGGGACAGAGGTGAAATCAACGACAGTTTCACTGACGTGTACGACCTGTAGTTCAACCCTTAAAGCAACTGATTCATGAAAAAGAGAATTATTATAGCAGGGTTGATTGCAGTCGCAGCATGCCTTGCATCCTGCCAGAAAAACGACAGTATCCGCACAGCGGAGCGACCGGGCATACCGGTGACACTCAGCGTCACCGATGCCGAATGGACTCCGGAGCCCGACTCCCGCACGGCTTACACCCCCGGAACCGGAATCAGGATGACCGGTACCGAGGAAATCAAGTTGTACTACAAGAGCGACAAACTCTACAACTCCAACGTCAAGGCCTCCCCTACCGGGAATCCGGACGAGTATTCCTTCACCATGCCGGAAGCGGCCGAAGGAGCCTCATACTGGTACGGAGTCATGCCCTATTCCCAGAACCTTGCCGCATTGACCTCGAACGGAGCCCGCGGTACGCTTCGTCTGGGCCCCGTCCAGTTCCCCGGAGCGAACAGCTTCGACCCGATGAGCGACTGGATGGTCCTCAAGCCCTTCGCCGTTGAAGGCAGCCAGGGGGCAAAGAGCGGAACCATAGACGGCTTCAAGAGGCTCTTCGCGCCCCTGTGCCTGACCGTCTCTGGTCTTCCTGCCGGAGCGAAGATCTACACCGCGACCCTCAGCCTGGACCAGGAACCCACGGACACCGAGGCCCTGAGCGGCCTGTACTACATCACTTTCGGCGACACATATGGCGATACCTCAATAGCGACCACGGAAAAGACTTCCCGCGGCAACGCCATCTCGGCCGAATACGGCAGCGGACTCGCCGCGGTTGACGGGGTCTGGCCCATATGGCTTATGACAGGCCCGATCACCATGAACGCCGGGTCCGGCCTCACGCTCTCCGTCTCCACCGAAGACAGGACTTACACCCGCACCGTCACCCTTCCTTCTGATCAGACCCTTTCGACCACGACGCTTAACCGCATCCGCTTCAACATTACGGGTTCCGGCTACACGTCCCGTGAATCCGTCACCCAGGATTTCGCCAACCAGACGCTGGGCGGAACCAAGGTCCTCACCGCCAGCGACGGCAGCGCCCTCACATGGGTCACCACTACCACCCGCGAATTCCGTCCCTCAGATGACAGCGGAAGCGGCATTAAGGGCGCCCTGCTCGTAAACGGCAAGACCTTCACCTTCCCTTCCATCGCAGGAAAGAACATAGTAGGGGCCAGGCTCTTTACGCATCCCTCGTCCAGATCCAATTCCGGAGCGGAAGTGACTCTTACCGTCGACGGGACGGACTCATACATTTTCAACCTCTCCCAGACCACCCTGTCCAACAGCATGGCCTACAAGGGAGGCGCAATCGACATAACCTTGCCGGCCGGGCAGACTTCCCTCTCCGGGCTCACCGTCAGCGCGACTACCCAGAACCACCTCATTTCCGCCATCACCCTGTTCACGGAGAACAAGGTCATGGACCCGAACGACTATTATGAGCAGTTCCTTGCAGGCAACGACATCACGATAGACGGAGTAGCCTACAACAGTTCCTCTTATTCTGCACGCTGCGTGGGAATCGACGCCCTGACCATTGCCGACTTCCGCAAGAATGCCGGCACCGACGGCATCCTATTCGTTGACGACTCCGGCAATCCCAACGGCACCAAAGACTTTGGAAGCGACAGGATACGCACAGGAGATATCGTGGTGATTGGCCGGTACAAGAACAGCCAGCCGGGAATCAGCACCACGACAGGTTTCTTGACCTGCGGGAAAACCGTCCTCAAAAATATCCGCGTCGAATCCGATTATCAGTACGGAATGTTCAACACTTCTCTCGACGCCGACGACAACGGTGTGACACATTCATGCGACAAGGAGTTCATCGCCGAAGACTGCACCCTGAATTATACATATTCAGGAAGCACTAACAAGGGTATCTTCAGGGACATGGGTACATACTGCTACAAGACCATCGTTCTGACAAATTCCATAATCTTGACCAAGAAAGGTCTGCTCTATCTGGCTGAGACAGGCGGGTCCATAGATTCCCCCAGAAGGCAGGAACTCCTGAAGGTTGACAATTGCGTCCTTGCGTCGGACACCCAGCTCTGGCAGTTGCTCACTAACCTTAATGCAGCCCCTGGGCTTACCGATTTGGATCTGATATTCACCCACAATACGGTTTACAACATCGGTCAGAACTGCCTGCTTTCCGTCTACACTCCCAAGAGCGTAAATGTCAGTTACAATATCTACCATGTAAACTACAACGGCAACGCCGGCCTGTTCGCTGTCCAGGGTGCCGCAGACGGCAGCATGTCCGCCTCTGGGTCGCGCTGCGACTACAACTACGGCTACTCCTCATGGACCGCGGCGGCGATAAATGTACAATACGGATACAGCGCTGTCGGAAAAGCCGGTATCGGAGTCACCGGCAACGTCAATAACAAGTCGGCCTTCAACAGCGATCCAACCCCCTTCACTTCCGTTGACACCGCCACGGGTTACTTCCCCGTGAACACCTCGGTAGTGACCAACGGGGCAGGCGCGTCGTATGACACCAAACTCTGGAAGAACTGGTAACAGACATAGTCATGACGAAGAAGGCGGTGCATTTCCCGGTGCACTGCCTTTTTCATTATAAATGGCTATATTTGCCTTATGAAAAAATTCTTCCTGACCATAGTAATCGCAGCCCTGGCGCTGCCCGTCCATGCGTACGCCGGCGACATTCTTAGCGCCCGCGACCTCAGCGCGGATGCCGCCTCGGCGCTTGCCCGGCGCATACTTCCGAAACACGGAGGCGAAATCGAATTCGTCCGCGAACCCTCGGATATGGACTTCTATAGCCTGGAAACGGTGGACGGCCGACTTCGCATCTGCGGCAACAACGCCAATTCGATGGCAGTGGGGCTGAAGGACTATCTGGAAGACTTCTGCAACATCACCGTGACCTGGTATGCCCGTGATGCCGTCAGGGAACCCCGCCGCCTTCCGGAAGTCTCGCGGAAAGTCCGCCGGGACGCCCTTGTAGGGCATCGTTTCTTCCTGAACTACTGCACCTACGGCTATTCGCTCGCCTGGTGGGAATGGGCTGACTGGGAGAGGCTGATCGACTGGATGGCCATGCACGGAGTGACGCTGGCCCTTGCCAACACCGGGCAGGAAGCGGTATGGCAGCGCGTCTGGCAGAAATTCGGGATGACACCCGAACAAACCAGGGATTATTTCACCGGCCCAGGCTATCTTCCGTGGCACCGGATGAGCAACATCGACGGCTGGCACGGCCCGCTGCCGCAGCACTGGATCGACGGCCAGGCCGCCCTCCAGCAGCAGATCGTCGCCCGCGAACTGGAACTCGGCATCAACCCGGTCCTGACCTCCTTCAACGGCCATGTCCCGGCGATGCTCCGCGACCTGTACCCGGAATCGGACATCAGCAAGCTGAGCGCCTGGGGCCGCTTCGAAGAGAAGTACAACTGCTGGTACCTGAACCCGGCCGATCCCCTTTACGACAAGATCCAGAAGACCTTCCTCGCCGAGCAGAAGGAGCTGTTCGGGCAGGACTGCCACATCTACGGAGTGGATCCGTTCAATGAAGTGGATCCGCCAAGCTGGGATGCGAAATACCTCGAAGAAGCCGGACGCAGGACCTATGAGTCCCTTGCCGAGAGCGACCCCGAGGCTGTCTGGCTGCAGATGGGATGGTTGTTCTATTACGACAAGCACTGGACGAACGATCTCATAAAGGCCTACCTCTCCCCTGTCCCTAAGGGGCGCCTGCTGATGATCGATTACTACTGCGAGAAAGCCGAAGTTTATCGTCAGACGGAAAGTTTCTTCGGCCAGGATTTCATCTGGTCCTATCTGGGCAACTTCGGGGGCAACACGATGATTTCCGGCAATTTCAAGGATATCAGCATGAAACTCGACCGGGCATATTCCGAGGCCGGAAGCGGCTTCGTAGGGATAGGATGCACCCTTGAAGGCCTCGGAGTGGACCCGCAGGTCTTCGAATATGTCCTGGACCGGGCTTGGGAAAAGAAAGGAAGCGACGAAGAATGGATCACGAAGCTGGCTGACCGCCACGCCGGGTTCGCCGACAGGAACAACCGCGCCGCCTGGAAGACCATGTATGAAAAATGCCACCGGCAGATTGCAGGGAACAGGGGCATGATGATCTCCTGCCGCCCGGCCATGCAGGGATGGAACAACTGGCACAACCGGGGCTGCAACTACGACAACCATGACCTTCTCGAGGCATGGAGGCTGCTTTCCGCATCCCGGCGCTCCAACACCCCGTCCTACCGCTTCGACTGTGCGAACATCGCCCGCCAGTGCCTCGAGAACTATTTCGCTGACCTCCTGCAGGCTGCCCTGAGGCAGTACGGTTCAAAGGAAGCGGACTCGCTCCGGGCCACTTCAGCGAAGATGCTGAAGGTGCTGGACGACGTGGACAGGATCACCGGTACGGATCCATATTTCCTTCTGGGCAAATGGATTGCAGATGCCAGGGCCTGGGGCGCGACTCCGGACGAAGAGGATTATTTCGAACAGGACTCAAGGATGCTCATAACATGCTGGGGCTTCCGGGGCGCCGGCCTCAACGACTACGCCAACCGCAGTTACAACGGTCTCATCAAGGGATTCTACCGCCAGAGGTGGGCAAAGTTCCTCGGCGGGCTGGAGGCGAGCCTTGAAAAAGGCGAAAAATTCGATTACAACGCCTTCCGCGAATGGGACAGGGACCTCGAATGGCAATGGGCCACGACGGACAGGACCATCTACCCTTCGAAGCCCAAAGGCAACCCAGTCCGGATGAGCCGCCGTCTATACAGGAAGTACCGGAGAGAGATTGCTGCAGCGTCAGGAACGAGCGGAATCGTCGCTCCCGCAAGCTGAACGGCAGCGGAAGGGCATAAAAAATCGAAAAAAGATTTGACAGGTTAAAAATATTTTATACCTTTGCAGTCCACTTGAAGCAGCCTCTCGTCGAACGGTTTGATGACGCTGCGATTAATTACACAATACAGAGCGTATTATGGATTACATTAAAATTGTAGAAGAGGCCTTCGCGAACGAGAACGTCGCCAAGTATCCTGCATTCAAGGCCGGTGACACCATCACCGTTACTTACAGGATCAAAGAAGGTGACAAGGACAGGCTCCAGAAATTCCGCGGTGTCGTCATCCAGAAGAGCGGCGCCACCCCTCACACCAAGACCTTCACGGTCCGCAAGGTTTCCGGCGGTATCGGTGTTGAAAGGATTTTCCCCATCGAGTCCCCCTTCATCGACGAGATCGAGGTCAACAAGGTCGGTAAAGTCCGCAGGGCTCGCATCTTCTATCTCCGCAACCTCTCCGGCAAGAAGGCCCGCATCAAGGAGGCCACTCGCGCGAAGACAGCGGAATAAGGCACCTCAGGCCCTCGCGGCCTGAAACAATGGCTCCTTAGCTCAATTGAATAGAGCATTTGACTACGGATCAAAAGGTTACAGGTTTGAGTCCTGTAGGAGTCACTTCTGAAAAGAGCTAAAATTCTGAAAATCAGGGTTTTAGCTCTTTTCTTATATCTCATTTGCCCGAAATATGCCCGAAAGAATATCTTTCCAGTCTCTCTTTAGATGGAGTATATTTTGTAAATTTGCACTCGATAACAATAGCATTTTCAGAGATGTATATTGAAAAGCCAGTTGATGTACTGATCCCCTTCGATCTGGGAAGTATAGATATCCGATATCGCAACCCTGTCAGGGCATTTGTTATAATCATCTTCTTCGT
>JAEEGL017048675.1_pt1 | contig 33136 bp, 19 predicted proteins | sample 9134231 | NCBI WGS metagenome assembly JAEEGL01 (sample SAMN16246548, study PRJNA631951) | gut metagenome | biome: gut microbiome; feature: rumen; material: fiber-attached | host: Bos | place: Iran: Karaj | collected 2018-10 | reverse complement strand
CTATCAAGGTGCCCAAGGCCGCCATCCCGCCTGGGGCTCCCGCTGTTTCGACTACGGTAAGGACGAGACGAAGTATTTCCTCCTTTCGAATGTCAAATACTGGATGGAAGAGTACCATATCGATGGTTTCCGCTTCGACGGAGTGACCTCCATGCTTTATTGGGACCATGGTCTCGGAAAGGATTTCGTAGGCTATGACAACTATTTCAATCAGGGAGTCGATGAGAATGCAGTGACATACCTTGCCCTTGCCAATATGCTCGTCAAGGAGATGAATCCCAATGCTTTCACAATAGCCGAGGATGTCTCCGGCATGGCAGGACTCGCCGCCCCTTTTGAAAGGGGAGGAGTCGGATTCGATTTCAGAATGGCGATGGGAGTGGCCGATTACTGGATCAAGATTATCAAGGAGCGTTCCGACGAGCAGTGGAGCGTAGGCGACATTTGGTGGAATCTTACCAACAAAAGGGCCGACGAGAAGACTATTTCATACGCAGAATGCCATGATCAGGCTCTAGTTGGTGACAAGACACTTATCTTCCGTCTCATGGACAAGGAGATGTATTTCTCCATGAACACTGAATCCAAGAACCCGATAGTCGATCGCGGCATAGCTCTTCATAAGATGATCCGAATCGTTACAGCTGCAACCTGCGGCGACGGCTACCTCAATTTCATGGGTAATGAATTCGGTCATCCGGAGTGGATTGACTTCCCTAGGGAGGGAAATGGCTGGTCTTTTGCCCATGCAAGGCGGCAGTGGTCTCTCGAAGAGCCCGATTATCTCCGTTACAGTTATCTCCGCAATTTCGATGAGGCTATGGTGCACCTCATCCGGAAAGAAAGACTGCTCTTCTCCCATCCCAGGCTGCTGGTGCAGGACGAAGAGAAGAAAATATTGATATTCATGAGAAATAACTGTATCTTTGCACTGAATTTCAGCGCAACTTCCTCTTTCGCGGACTACGGCTTTGCCGCTCCCAAGGGAGAGTGGGAAGATGTGCTGGATAGCGATGGGTATCGTTTCAACGGATTCGGTCGGATTAAAGAAGGGGAACGGCACTTTACCGTACCGGAAAAATCCCCTAACGGCGACCCTTCATTTGACGATACGCTATACTTATACCTTCCCTCGAGGACTGTGACAGTCCTGAGGAAGGTGGAATAAAATTATTGGATTATGGCATTTCTGAAATTCAACAAGGCTGAACTCGTCAATCTGGAATACTCGCTCCGGAGAGAGATTATTCTTGCCAACAAGACCGGTGCCTATTGTAACACATCCATCGTCACCTGCAACACGCGCCGCTACCACGGCCTTCTGGCAGTTCCGGTGGACCGTTTCGGTGGGGACCAGTACTTGTTGCTTTCGTCTGTTGATGAGAGCGTTGTCCTTCGTGGCAAGCGATTCAATCTCGGAATCCATTGCTATGGAGATATTTATGAGCCGAGGGGCCATAAATATATTATCGATTTTGATGCTGATCCGGTCCCTACGATTACATACAAGATCGGGAGCATCGTGTTTACAAAAAGTATTGTCCTGGTTCCGGATAATGACCAGGTTCTCATTAAATATGAGCTTGTAAGCGCTCCTTCCGAGGTAGAGCTTCAGCTCAAGCCGTTCCTCGCTTTCAGGAGGGTTCACGACCTTAAAGGCGAAAACGGAGCCGCCCGTACAGGATGGAAGGACATCCAGAACGGAGTTGCATTCAATATGTACGAAGGATTCCCGGATCTCAATCTCCAGGTGAGTGACAGCAAGGCTACTTTCCATGCCCTCTCTTACTGGTACAAGGGAATCACTTATTCCGATGAATACAGGAGAGGATTTGACTGCAGGGAAGATCTCTTTGTCCCGGGTTCATTCGTTCTCACCCTTACTCCAGGTCAGTCAGTTGTGTTCTCAGCTGCGGCTGTGGATCCCGTGAACGCGACTACGCTAAAGCGTAAATTCACAACAGCTGTCGGAAAGATCGGACCCATCACCTCTTTCCATGACCAGCTTGCACGGACGGCAGATCTTTTCATCCGTCACCGCGGAGGAAAGAAGCAGATCACAGCCGGATTCTCATGGTCCTATACAGGTCTTCTTCGTGAGACCCTCGTCTCTCTAGCAGGGCTGACCCTCTATGCGAAAGACGATCCCAAAGAGTTTGAGGAGATCCTTGACAATCTCATAGAAGATGAAAAAGAACGTCTATACCGTAGGACAACTCAGGTGGAATCACCTCTGTACATGGCTGTTACACTCCAGCAGTATATCGCCTATACGGGGCGTGAGAAGCATGCCTGGACAAAATACGGAGACGTCCTTAAACAGATAATCGAGAGCTATGCTCCAGGTAGGCGCAACGAAGTTGCGATGCAGCCGAACGGCCTTCTCTGGGCTCAGATGGACGGAGTGGCTCTCTCTTGGATGAACGCCTACATAGGCGGCCGCGCCGTTACTGAAAGGGCCGGATATCAGGTCGAAACCAATGCGATGTGGTACAATGCAATCTGCTTCGCCCTCGATATGGAGTCGAAGTATGGAAAGACCTCATTCTCAGATGAATGGTCTCAGATTAAATCCTTGATTGAGAGTTCTTTCAAGGAGACCTTCTGGGATCCGTCAGCCGGTTTCCTTGCAGACTATGTAGACAATTACGGCCGTCACATGGATCTTCGCCCGAACCAGCTCTGGGCAATCTCCATGGATTACTGTCCGGTCGATGACGAAGTGGTAAGCAGTGTCATGAGAGTTATTTCCTCAGAGCTCGTGACCCGTCGCGGAATCCGTTCTCTATCCCCGAGGGATTCCCGTTACAAGGGAGTGTACGAAGGTTCGCAGGTGGAGAGGGATCTTGCTTTCCATAACGGCTGTGCCTTCCCTTATCTCCTCGCCCAGTATTGCTATGTATGTTTCAGGATGATGGGAAAGAATTTCATCAAGAAGGCAGAGTGGCTGACCGAGGGGTTCTACAAGGATCTGAGCAAGCATGGAGTCGGTTCCTTCTCCGAGCTTTATGACGGAGACCCGCCTCACGAGCCGCATGGGGCCATTTCTTCGGCCCTTGCGACAGCAGCTCTTCTGAATGTCAATTATCTCATCGAAAAATACAGGGAGGTTGAGTTATGAGAGTTCTGATGTTCGGTTGGGAGTTTCCTCCCCATATCGCCGGCGGTCTGGGTACCGCCTGCTACGGTATCGTAAAGGGTCTAGCTTATAACGGGGTGGACACAATTTTCGTGATGCCCTCCGCTTCCGGAGACGAAGATCAGTCTGTGGCCAAGATTATCAATGCCAGTGACGTAGCAGTCGATACTGTTTCTACTACGGTGGACGAGTTCCTCGACAGGGTGAAGTTCGTCCATATCGGGACGAATATGGTCCCTTATGCCGATCCCGAAGAGTTCTCCCGTCTTGTCGAAGAGGACAGGCAGAGGCAGGTCAAGGATTTCAGCATCAGCTACGGGCAGAAGTATAAATTCTCCGGAAAATATGGGGCTAACCTGATGGAGGAGGTTGCTCGCTATGCGATGGTCGGAGGCACTATTGCAATGCAGCACAAGGATGAATTCGATATCATACATGCCCACGACTGGCTGACCTATTATGCAGGAATTGCGGCCAAGGAATTGACCGGAAAGCCTCTTGTAGTCCATGTCCATGCAACTTCCTTTGACAGGGGAAGCGCCGACCAGATCGACAGCCGCGTCTTCGCTATCGAGCAGAGAGGAATGCTTGCAGCTGACAAAGTAGTCACCGTCAGCGACCTCACCCGCAATATCGTCATCAATAAATATGGCATAGATCCTTCCAAGGTTGTCACTGTCCACAATGCCGTCGATTTCAGCGGCAGGGAGAATCTCGAGATCGAAAGGGGAGTCAAGGAAAAGACCGTTACGTTCCTCGGGAGAATTACCTTCCAGAAGGGCCCCGAGTACTTTATTGAAGCTGCAGCAAAGGTCCTCAAGAGGACAAAGAACGTGCGCTTTGTAATGGCCGGCAGCGGCGATATGATGAACAGGGCCATCCGTCAGGCCGCCCGCCTTGGCATTACCGACAGATTCCATTTCACAGGCTTCCTCCGCGGAATGGATGTCCAGAAGATGTTCGCCCTCTCCGATGTCTACATCATGCCTTCTGTATCCGAGCCTTTCGGTATCTCTCCTCTGGAAGCGATGCGCACCGGTGTTCCTTCCATTATCTCCAAGCAGTCGGGTGCGGCGGAAGTGCTCAAGTATGCGTTCAAAGTGGATTTCTGGGATGTCGATGCGATGGCAGACGATATCTACGCCCTTTTGAATTATCCCGCCCTGGCAGATTTTTCCGCGAAGATGGGATATGACGAGGTCAATGCCCTCAAGTGGAACAACGCTACGGCGAAATTGAAAGCAGTATATCAGTCAGTTATTAAATAGAGATCGAATTATGGCAAAGAAGAGTGTATGCCTGTATTTTCAGGTTCATCAGCCTACAAGGCTCAGACTGTACAGATTCTTCGATATAGGAAAAGATTCGCATTATTACGATGACTTCGCCAACAGAACTATTCTCAGGAGGATTGCCCAGAAGTGCTATCTTCCTATGAATCAGTTGCTTCTGGAAGCGATAAACAAGAGCGGCGGAAAGTTCAAGGTCGCATTCTCAATCTCAGGCAGCGCCCTCGAGCAGTTCGAGCGCTACGCCCCGGATGTGCTGGACAGCTTCCGTGCCCTTGCTGCGACTGGTAAAGTCGAATTCCTCGGCGAGACATACTACCACTCCCTCGCATCTCTCGCTTCCGAGTCAGAGTTCATGCATCAGGTAGTCAAGCACTCGAGGAAGATCGAGCAGCTCTTCGGCAAGGCTCCCGTTACATTCCGCAACACCGAGCTCATCTACTCTGATTCTATCGGAGCGCAGGTCTATAATCTCGGTTTCAAGACTATGCTGACTGAGGGTGCCCGCCATATTCTCGGCTGGAAGAGTCCTGATTATGTATATTCATGTTTCTCGGAGCCAAAGCTCAAGCTCCTCCTCAGAAACTCCTCACTGAGCGACGATATCGCCTTCCGTTTCTCTAACCGCGGTTGGAACGATTGGCCCCTTACCGCTGAAAAATTCATCGGCTGGATAAAAGAAAGCGAAGGTGATATTGTAAACCTCTTTATGGATTACGAGACCTTCGGAGAGCACCAGAGTGCAGACAGCGGTATTTTCGATTTCATGAGGGCTCTTCCTGAATTCATCCTTCGTGATCCTTCCCTCGAGTTTGTAACTCCCGCTGAGGCTGTCAAAAAGCACAAGAGCGTGGATACTCTCGAGGCCTTCGACCCTATTTCATGGGCGGATGAAGAGAGAGATGTCACTGCATGGCTTGGCAACGAACTTCAGCAGGAAGCCTACAACAAGGTCTATGCGATGACCGAGAAGCTCTCTATTGTCAACGATCCTATGCTGTGGTCCGATTTCGGCCATCTGCAGGAGAGCGACCACTTTTATTACATGTGTACCAAGTACTTCTCCGATGGAGAGGTCCATAAATATTTCAACCCGTACGACACTCCGTACGAGGCTTTCATCAACTACATGAACGTCATTTCTGACTTCCAGATCCGTCTCGACGAAGCTAGAGCGGCTCTTGATATCAATGACGAAATTGTCAAAGAGGAGGCTCCCGTAAAGAGAAAGGCGGTTAAAAAGAAGTAGTGTATTTAATTAATGGAAAAGAATTTGATATCTCCGGACTATCTATTTGAAGTAAGCTGGGAAGTCTGCAACAAGGTAGGCGGCATCTATACGGTAATTGCGACTAAGTCGCTCCACCTCAAGTCTGAACTCGGACGCCACCACATTCTGATAGGACCGGATGTTTGGATGAACACGGGGAACAATCCCGACTTCATCGAAGATCCCACCCTCTTCCGCTCCTGGAAAATCCAGGCTGCGACGGAAGGACTCAGGGTGAGGATCGGCAAGTGGAATGTCCCCGGCAAGCCTGTAGCCATTCTTGTCGATTTCAAGCAGTTTATCACCGATCAGGACAGGATTCTCACGGATTTCTGGAAAGAGTTCGGAGTGGACAGCCTTACCGGCAACTGGGATTATAAAGAATCTTTCCTTTTCGGTGTCGTTGCAGGAAAAGTAGTAGAGAGTTTCTACAATTTCCATCTCAACGATACCGACAAGGTGGTTGTCCAGTTCCATGAGTGGCAGACCGGCGCCGGTGCTCTTTACCTGAGGCATTCCGGTATTCCTGTTGCTACCGTTTTCACAACCCATGCAACAGTTGTCGGCCGTTGCCTTGCCGGTAACAACCTTCCTCTGTACGATGGTCTCAAGTCTTTCGACGGAGACGAGAAGGCTCGCCAGTTCAATGTGATTGCACGCCACTCTCTTGAGAAAAAATCTGCTCAGTATTCAGACGTCTTTACGACCGTCAGTGACATCACCGCACGTGAGTGCGAACAGTTCCTTGGCAGGAAGGTCGATATCGTTACTCCCAATGGGTTCGAGAATAGTATTACCCCTTCCTCTGATGAAGAATACAATATCCGTCACGACAAGGCACGCAAAAAGCTTGTAGAGGTAGCCACCGCCATGTCTGCGGAAGCTGTGCCTGAGAATTCTATCTTCATCGGCATCGGAGGCCGTTACGAGTACCGCAACAAGGGAATAGATGTCTTCCTCGACGCTCTTGACAGGATCAATACATCCAATTTTGAAGGCCGCAGCATTCAGGCTTTCATCATGATTCCTTCCGGAAATAACGGTCCGGACAGGGAACTTTCTGCGAAACTTGCCGGGAACGGGGATGTCAATTACCAGACCCAGGCCTCCCACTATCTGATGAATCCCGAGTATGATACCATCATGAGACGTCTCGGGGAGCTGAAGTTCAACAATGCGATAGGGGATAAGGTGAAGGTCTATTTTATCCCTTCCTATCTCAATGGCAACGACGGCATCTTCAATATGCCGTACTATGATATCCTTTGCGGGCTCGATCTCGCGTTGTTCCCTTCATACTATGAGCCTTGGGGCTATACCCCGCTGGAGGCTCTTGCCCTCAGGGTCCCTACCCTTACTACAACCCTCGCCGGTTTCGGCCTCTGGGTAAAGGACCACTATGGAAAGGACCATCCCGGAATCACCGTCCTTGAGAGAAACGACTCCAATTATTCGGATGTTGTGGACGGAGTCGTCGACAGGGTGAGAGAGATAGCTTCTCTGGATAGCGACAAGAGGTCGGAGTACAGGGAAAACGCCCGCGATGTGGCGTCCATCGCCCTCTGGGACAACCAGATCGTCTATTACAAGAAAGCATACTCGCTCGCTCTCGAGAAAGTGGCAGCCAATAAGGATTCATACGTTAAAAGAGATAAAATAATGCAATATACAAGGACAGATATCAACACTCCTTCATGGAAGAGCGTACTGGTAACCCGTCATCTTCCTGAAAACCTTTCCCGCCTGGAAAAACTTTCAAAGAACCTTTGGTGGTGCTGGAACGAAAGCGCCAAAGACCTTTTCAAATCCATCGATCCCGAGATATGGCATAAGTCGGGGCACAACCCTTCAGTCGTCCTTGACAAGGTGAGTCTCAAGAGGTTCCGTAAACTTTCTGAGGACAAAGACTTCCTCGACAGGATGAAAGCTGTTCTCGACGAGTTCGATACATACATGGCGGCAAAGAAGGAGAGAACCAATCCGTCGATTGCTTATTTCTCGATGGAATATGGTCTCGATACGTCCCTTAAGATCTACTCCGGCGGCCTTGGAATCTTGGCCGGGGACTACCTCAAGGAGACCTCTGACATGAATGTCAACCTGGTTGCTATCGGCCTCCTGTACCGTTACGGCTATTTTACCCAGGTGCTTTCCGCGCAGGGGTATCAGGTAGCGAAATACGATCCCCAGGACTTCACCAAGATACCTGCGACACCTGTCATCGGCCCGGATGGGAACTGGCTCACCACAGAGGTCGCAATGCCAGGAAGAACCCTTACCGCACGTCTTTGGAAGGTAGAGGTCGGCCGTACGGATCTGTATCTTATGGATGCTGATTATGAGGCTAATATCCCCGAGGACCGTCAGGTTACCCACCATCTCTACGGAGGCGACTGGGAGAATCGCTTGAAACAGGAAATCCTCCTCGGAGTCGGCGGTATCCGCGCCCTTCGCAAGCTCGGCATCGATACCCAGGTCTATCATTGCAATGAGGGCCATGCCGCATTCATCGGCCTTGAAAGGCTTACAGAGTATATCCAGAAGGACAATCTCGACTTCAGCGAGGCTCTCGAAGTAGTAAGAGCGTCTTCTCTCTTTACTACCCACACCCCCGTCCCCGCAGGTCATGACGCATTCGACGAGGGCCTTTTGAGAAAGTACATGAGTCACCTTCCTAAGATCCTGAAGATCGACTGGGAGACTCTTATGTCCCTCGGAAAGGACGACCCGAAGAACATTTCCGAGAAGTTCTCTATGTCCAACCTTGCCGCCAACTGCTCCCAGAACGTCAACGGAGTGTCCATGCTTCACGGAAAGGTCTCTCAGGAGATCTTCGCCCACATGTACCAGGGTTATCTTCCTGAGGAGCTCTTTGTAAGCTATGTGACCAACGGCGTCCATTATCCTACCTGGACGGCGCCTGAGTGGAAGCCTGTCCACGCGAAGGTCTTCGGGGAAGATTTCCAGACCCACCACTATGACAAGAGCTGCTTCGAAGGTATTTATAAAGTATCTGACGAGGAAGTATGGAATGTCAAGAAGAGCCTGAAGACAAAGCTGATAGAGTTTATCAAGGAGCGTCTTCTCGATAAGACTATATCCAACCATTATTCTCCTTCAGAGCTTGTTACCATTCTGGAAAGTCTTCGTGATGATGTGCTGACGATAGGCTTCGCCCGCAGATTTGCCACATACAAGAGGGCGACCCTTCTCTTCTCGGATCTCGACCGTCTCGACAGGATAGTAAATAACCCCAAGCACCCCGTTCAGTTCTTCTTCGCCGGCAAGGCTCATCCTGCTGACGGAGCGGGTCAGGACTTCCTGAAGAGGGTTGTGGATATTTCCAAGGATCCTCGTTTCATTGGAAAGATTGTCTTCCTCCCGGGCTACGACATCACTCTTGCGAAGAGGATGGTCCAGGGTGTAGACGTCTGGATGAACAATCCTACCCGTCCGCTTGAAGCCTCCGGTACTTCCGGAGAGAAGGCGGCAATGAACGGAACCATGCATTTCTCCGTCCTCGACGGCTGGTGGGTTGAAGGTTATAAGAAAGATGCCGGTTGGGCGCTTCCTCAGGAGCAGGTCTATGACAACAATGACTATCAGAACCAGCTCGACGCTGCTACTATATACACAATCCTTGAGAATGAGATAGTTCCGTCCTACTACAAGAAGGACAAGAGCGGGCGCTCTGATCAGTGGATCAGCTATATCAAGAATACTATCGCCCAGGTTGCCAGCAACTTCACTACCAACAGGATGCTGACTGACTATATCAATCAGTACTATTCTCCTCAGTCCATCAGGGCAACTAAGATCAAGGCCAATGACTACGCACTTGCACGCGATATCGCAGCATGGAAAAAGCATGTGCGCAGGGAGTGGGAGAATGTCGCTGTGATTTCAGAGACTCGTCCGGATGCTTCGTATGACCTTTCAATGGGTAACGAATTCAAGTCGGAGGTCGTTCTCTCCATGGGCAATCTCAGTCCTGAGGACATAGGAGTCGAGACCATTTTCGCATCCATGGATGCTCACGGTCAGCTTCATATCAACGAGGTCAAGGAATACACCCCTGTCGAGTTCGCCGATGGCGTCTGCAAGTATCAGGTCTCCATCCTTCCGGACAAGACCGGTATGTATCAGGTGGCATCGAGGGTATTCGCAAAGAATCCTCTCCTTCCTCACCGTCAGGACTTTGAGTGCGTGAAATGGCTGTAGTTTCCACAGGCTTTTTTGACGGTGTCCACTCTGGGCACCGTCTTGTTATCGGGTCGCTGGTAGAAGAGGCCCGTCGGCGTTCTGAAGAGAGCGTCGTCGTGACCTTCTGGCCCCATCCGCGGAATGTCCTTCAAGATGAGGCCAGAAACCTTCGCCTTCTCTCCTCTCTTGATGAGAAGAAGCTGATGCTGAAGGCTTTAGGCGTGGATAGAATAGAGGTCCTTCCCTTTACAAAGGAATTTGCTTCAATGACCGGCGAGCAGTATCTCAAAGAAGTGCTCGTCGGCCGTTTCGGGGCTACTGCAGCTATTTTCGGCTACGACAACCGCATCGGTTCCGATCATAAGACATTCTCTGACCTTCAGCCTCTTTCCTCTTCTTTGGGATTGGATATTATTCCGTGCAAGGAGCTTGGCTCCATAAGCTCAACTGTAATACGCAAGGCTCTTGCAGAGGGCCGCGTCAGAGATGCCTCCGATATGCTCGGTTACAGGTACGGGCTTCATGGCGTCGTTGTCTCAGGCAACCGCCTTGGGAGGACAATCGGTTTCCCTACGGCCAATATGCAGCTCTACGAGCCCTTGAAACTCATTCCGGCCGTAGGGGTCTATGCCGTTGAGGTGGAGACTCTTGGAGGGAAGTATCTGGGTATGAGCAATATAGGCGTTCGCCCTACAGTCGGGACAGGCAATGCGCTGACGGTAGAAACCAATATCTTCGACTTCGACGAAGATATATATGGGCTTGACATTACGATACGCTTTATCCGTAGGATACGCGAAGAAAAGCGCTTCCCCTCCTTGGCGGAGCTGAAAGCGCAACTTCTTGAAGACAAGCGTCTAATACTTGAAGGAGCTTCCTCCGAGGAACTCGCGAAGTAGCGAGGTCGGCGGTATTTCTTTGTCCGGTACCGGTGTGAAATAATTGATGAAATGGAGGAGCCTGTGGGCTTCGCTGTACTCAGGACAGTTCTTGGGAACGCTTCTGAGTATAGGCTCCGCATGGTTCCTCATGACGGCAAACTCAATGAGATATGCCGAATTGAACATTACGTCGGCATTCTCCTGATATGGATAAATCCAATCCTCTTCCGCCTTGCACACTGCCGGCCACTGGCTTATGGTCTGACGGGCGGTGAAAGCGCCTTTGTTGTAGTCCCGGACAATTCTTCTGAGGAGGCGATTGTCGCTAGTCGGTATCCAATTGTGGTTATCGAGAAGGGTGCTTGTCAGGGTATTTATGAATATTCTGAATTTACTTTCGTCGGGGATATTGGAAGTAAGTTTGGGGTTAAGGGCGTGGATACCTTCAATCAGAAGGATAGAGCCTTTCTCCAGCTTGATCTTCTTTCCGTTGTATTCCCTTAGTCCGGTCACGAAATTGTACTCCGGCACCTGCACTTCCTCTCCGCTGAGCATTTTCATTATGTCCGACTCCATGAGATCATGGTCGACAGTGTCGAAATTGTCGAAATCATAGCTTCCGTCGGGGAATTTCGGGGTGTCGACCCTATTGACGAAGTAGTCGTCTGTGGACATGGAAAGAGGTCTCAGTCCGCAGGCCTTGAGCTGGATTGAGAGCCTTTTGCAGAAAGTTGTCTTGCCGCTTGACGACGGCCCTGTGATCAGGACGACGCTGCAGGGAGTCTCGCTATGATACCTCTTGTCAATTTCTTCTGCAATCTGGACAATTTTCTTTTCCTGAAGGGCCTCGGCAACCTGGATAAGTTCGCTGGCTTCACCCCTTAGGCAGGCGTGGTTGACATCTCCTACCGTATTGAGGCCTGTAATGATATTCCAGCGAAGATTTTCTGCGAAAATGCTATAGGTTTTGGGCTGGTCCATAAATGGAGCTATTTTCGAGGGATCGTTCTTGTCAGGAACCCTCAGAAGCATGCCGTCATGGTAAAGCTGAATATCCCATACGGTCAGGTAACCTGCGGAAGGGACCAGTTTCCCATAATAGTAGTCCGGGGTATCGCCAAGGGTATAATAGTCGGAATACTCCTCTCCGATTGTCTCAAGGAGCTTCACTTTGTCGTCATAGCCGTTCTTTGCAAATGTCTTTATGGCTTTGTCCGTGTGGACATCATAACGGTGGAAGGGGATATTCTTTTCGACGATTACCTTCATTCTCTCCTTCAGGCGTTTGATGTCTTCTTCGGTTACAGGAGCGGAGTCCTCTTTGTGGAGATGACAGAAATATCCGTTGGAGATAGGGTGCTCCATATAAACCTTGCAGCCCGGAAAAACGTCTTCTGCAGCCTTGCAGAGAAGAAAACAGAGCGAGCGGCAGTATACTCTCATGCCGCTCGGATGACGGACATCGATAAACTCGATGTCCTTATTCTGATATGCTCTGAATTTAAGTCCCTGGGAGACATTGTTGACTTTTGCTGAGACAATCGGGTACGGCCGGTCGAACTCAAAGTCAGGTAACATGTTCAGAAGACTTGTACCCTCCTGATAGTTTCTGGAGGTGCCTGTGTTTTTGCAGTAGATCTGGAGCATAACTATTTCGCTATAATGATGTTGGGAACCCTTCTTTCTCCTTCATGGTCGAATACTCTGTTGTCGTAGGGGTGGTTGATCACTCCAGTTAGGGTGCTCCAAATTGTGGAAGATCCGCCTCCGTCGAGATTCAGGGCTTCGTCGCATCCTAGGAAATAAGCAATGTCGGCGCATTCTTTGATGGTCGCTCCGTCCGCCTGGGCGGGGAAACGGCCGTCAATGACTATGAAAAACACCTTCTCGGCGCGTCCTTTGGCATTTTTTGAGACTCCGATAATGGTGCGGGGATGCCTTTTATTATAGAAAGATTCGCTGCCCTTTATGCTCTCTGGGGAGTAAGTGACAATCTCTCCGTTTTCCATAAGGACTGGTCCCGAGGCAATAGCATATTTCCATCCCTTTGTGGCGGAGCCATATTTTGTCGTATCCGTGCAGGTAATTATGTCAACATCGTGGCATTTCATCATTACGACTCCGTTGGTTCGGAATGTCTCGCTCTGAGTGGTCATCCCGTATACTTTCCTGCCGATGCGGGTATATGTCACCGGGGTGAACTTTCTCATATTGAAATAACTGGCGTTGATTGCCATTTTTGCTTTTGCCGCTTCAGCGAGCGAGCTGGTATGGGCGGCATGGTTGGCATGGCCTCTTTTTACAACTGTTTCTCCCATCGCGATACCTTCTCCCTCGACTATTGAGGTCTTGAATGCCTTGGCGGGGTAGGAGATCACGCTAATTGACTGTACGCTGCCGAACATCGGGATAGATGCGTACCTTGCTTCAGCTCCTTTTCCAAGGTCGGTGATTTCCCAGGGGGCATTAGCGAAAGCGAGAGAATCTGCCTTTTCCTGCGCGGCGACAAATAGACAGGAAGCCGAGGCGATTAGGGTGAGAATCAGTCTTTTCATGTCATAAATGATTTTAGGCTTCTAAGTTAGTTTTTTCTCATTATCTTTGCAAGAAAAGGAAGATATTATGAAGACAAGCGATAAGATTTTCGCCCTCATTTGCGGGGCGGTTGTGGTTTTTTTCGCCGCCCAGCGCATCGAAAGGCATCTCGAGAAAAAGGCATGGGAAAAGGATCGTATGGAAAGAATTGCCATAGATTTCCGCAGATCTCGCGACGAAGTCAAAGAATATATATCCCGCTATATCCCTGAAGTGACTGACAGTCAGATAGATGAGTGGACGGCCTCTGGCAAGCTCGAAGCTATGGAGATCGACGGTCAGACTCGCTATTTTCGGAATGCCGGTCCCAACCTCTTTAGGATTGACCATGAGTGCGAGGCCATAAAGGCCGCATCCGATGTCGCCGAGGGTAGCATCTCCTTGAGCGGCAATGCCCTCGATGGACATGATGCGGACGATGCCGCCGTGATTCCGCTGATTGTTTCAAAGGTCAAATCCAACCTCCTCGCCGGTCCTTCTGCTGCGGGCACTGCAGCTTCCGCTGCTGCTCCTGCATCTGCTTCTGCGGCCTCGGTGGGCTCCGATGGAGCCTCTTCCGATGCATCGCCCTTTTCCCGGACCGCGCCGACTCCTTATATGGCGGAGCCGCGCCATTACCATGTCCGCTACACCCTGACAGTCGATGCTGATGCTGTGCCCGCCGGCGAGACCGTGCGCTGCTGGCTCCCTTACCCGCGAAAGGATGTCCCTCGCCAGGGAGATGTCCGCTTCATCGCTGCGAGCGAACCGAAGTATGTTTTCTCAGAGGAATCTTGCGCCCATAGCACCCTCTATATGGAGAAGAAAGCCGTTGCCGGTCAGCCCACGGTCTTCTCCGAGGAGTTTGAATATACGATTTATGGGGAGTGGCACCCTCTTTATCCCGAATCGGTCAAAGAGTACAATGTCTCTGATCCTGAGTACAAGCACTATACGTCAGAGCGTGAGGCACATATAAAATTTACGCCCCGGATCAAAGCTGTCGCCGATTCGCTCAGCAAGGGTATAGACAATCCCTACCTGATTGCTCGGACATTCTTCACTTGGGTCAATGACAATTTCCCCTGGGCTTCTGCGAGGGAGTATTCCACTGTTGAGAATATCCCGATGTATGTGCTGGAAAGCGGCCATGGCGACTGCGGGATGGTGACCCTTCTCTTTATGACCCTCTGCCGTTACAAGGGTATTCCTACTCGCTGGCAAAGCGGATTCATGATGCATCCGTCCGGGTGGAATCTCCATGACTGGGCAGAAGTCTACTTCGAAGGCCCCGGCTGGGTCCCGGTGGATGAATCCTTCGGCATTCCTTCCTATGCCGTCCGTCGTGCTCCCCTCATGGGCACCTGGGCTCCTGCAATGTCCCTTCCTGCAGCTTCTGCTGCTGCCTCTGCTGCCGTTGCGGGTGGTATCGCTGGATCTACAGCCCCAACTTCCGCGGCTTCCCTAGTAACGCCCGGCGGAGACCCCGTTCTTTCAGCCATCTTGGCTCTTCCGGAGGCCGAATACTTCTACCTCGGGGGCATCGACCCATATCGCATGATAGTCAATACCGATTATGGCCAGTATCTCTCTCCCCGGAAAAAGTACCCTCGAAGCGAGACCGTAGATTTTCAGAGGGGCGAAGTCGAATGGAAAGGCGGCAACCTCTACTTCAATAAGTGGAGCTACACCTTGGAGGTTTTGTAGCACGGCAGGCAAGAATTTATGGTCCCGTGCTACCGGAAGGGTGTTTCGTGGTACGGCAGGGCTGTTTTGTCGGTTCCGTGCTACCAGGATGGCGCTTCGTGGTACGGCAGGACTGTTTTCATGTCCCCGTGCCAGCAGAAGGGCGTTTCGTGGTACAGCTGGTAGGAACAGACCAGGTCTCTTGATGGCGCAGCTGACACCAAAATCATGATGACCTGCGCCAAAATCATGAGGCCCTGCAGCGAGCCCTTACAGCAACTCGACACCGATTCCCGGTCTGTCGGGGAGGGTGAGGCGGCCGCCGACTACCTTGACTCCGTCAAAACGGTCATTGGCAATCAGGAGATTCCCGTCCAGGTCGGCAAAGTCAACGGCAGGGGAGAACTGGGCGGCGGCGGAAACTGCGCAAGAGGTCTCGGTCATGCAACCGACCATTACCTTCATTCCAAGTCCACGGGCGAAATCCAGCATCCGGTGCCCTTCCCTCATTCCGGTACATTTCATCAGCTTGATATTGATGCCGGAGAAGGCGCCTTTGAGTGACTGAATGTCTTTCAGCCTCTGAATTGATTCATCAGCGAAAACGGGCAGGGGACTGTGTTCTGTCACCCAGGCAATATCGTCAAGCTGCTCTTTCGGCATTGGTTGCTCGACCATTACAATCCCGTGCTCCTTGAGCCAGAATATCATGTCCAAGGCTTTCTCTCGGTCTTTCCATCCCTGGTTCGCGTCTACGGCGATAGGAACGTCGGTAACTTCGCGGATAGTCTCGATCATCTCCTTGTCATTGTCGAGACCTACTTTTACCTTTAATATATTGAACTTTCCTGCGCACTCTTTGGTCTTTTCGCGTACGACGTCAGCTGTGTCAATACCGATTGTGAAAGTAGTGTCGGGGGCCTTTGCCGGATCATATCCCCAGATTCGGTACCATGGAGCTCCGAGAATCTTCCCTACAAGGTCATGAAGAGCGATATCTATTGCGGCCTTGGCTGCCGCGTCGCCCTCTGATAAACTGTCTACATAGGTAAGGATATCTTCCATCTTGGTAGGATCATGGAACTGGGTGAGATCCACTTTGGAAAGGAACTTGGTCACGCTCTCGACGCTTTGGCCGAGATAGGGCGGCATCGAAGCCTCACCGTATCCTGTCATCCCCTCATACTCGAGCTTCAGCTGGACGTCAGGAGTAGTCGTCCTGCTGTATGAAGCGACAGTGAAAGTGTGCCTGAGCTTGAGCTCATAAGGCTCATAGCTCATTTTTATCGTACCGCTGCCCAGCCTGTTGACGTTGAATTTCTCCGGCTTACCGGCGCGGGGACCGCAACTGACAAGGAGTCCTGTTCCTACTGCCGCTACTGAGGCGGTCTTAAGAAAATCCCTTCTGTTTTGCATATTCTATTCGTTGTAAAATCCGTTTGTCTGTGTAGTCTCGAGTCCCTCCTGTTTATTAATATAAGGTAGGATCCTGCTTGCATAGAGAAGCCTCTTGTGGTCACTCTCGTCATAATCCGGGTCATCAGGGTCAAAGCTTGCCTCCCTGACGCGTCCGAGAGAATGGATGAATCTTTTTCCTCCTATATATATGGCAACATGGGAAACTCTGTCTTTGGCTCCGTCGACGCCCCTCTTTCCGAAGAATATGAGATCCCCGGGGACGAGGTTGGAAAAGTCGTCAGCAATTTCAATCCTTTCACCCTTCGGTGCCTGCTGGGAAGCGTCGCGCGGAATGATGATATCATGGAGGAACAAAACGGTCCTTACGAAGCCGCTGCAGTCCATTCCTTTCGGGGACATTCCAGCCCACAGGTAGGGGAATCCATTCATGGAGCGGGCGGTCGCGATTATGGCTTCTGCGCTGCTGTCAAGAGATTTTCTCCATGAAGATTCTCTCATCCCGCTTTTCTTGCACACGTATCCTTCTCTACCGTCGGGGAATCTTACCTTAATATAATTACCTTTCTTCCCGAGATAGAGGAGCCGGTCTCCGCCGACAAGGTCTGAAACTACAGGGGAATCAGCGCTTTTCCCGGAGCGGACTATCCCTGTAAGAGAAGTGACGACGAACTTCTCCGAAGAGTTCCACTGGCTATATTCTTCTTTAGACAAAAGACGGATTCCGGCGGGGTGGACCCACCCGGTATAACCTTCCGGAGTCATTATATTGTACCATCCATCCTCTCCGATTACGTGGACCGGAGTCCCGAGAAGGGCCTGGGTTACCATCTCGGCGCTGAAATTCGGGGTACTTCTAAGATTGCAGACGGAAAGATTGACTATGGCGTAGCGCACAGTATCGTCGCAGAACCCCTTGAAAGGCAGGGTCAGCAGCAACAGAATGACAAGAAGATTCTTCTTCATATTTTTATTGTTCAAGACGTCCAAAGTTACCTAAAAAATATTATATTTGTAACAAATACCGCAAGAGGTTGTGCGCGGATATAAAAATTCAGAAAAATTTGGTTTTTATTAATATTTATTGTTATTTTTGCGGTATCGTATATGATGCGCCATAGTGTCAAGACGGACCAAATCGGCCTCTCAGACACTTTAATGGGGTATCTTTATGATGAGACGAACTTAGTTTGAAAGAATTAACTATTTAAATTTTATTGTACAACTTTATGAAATTCAGTTTTTCTAAAATCGCCGCATTGTTCCTAGGTGGAGCTTTGCTGGCTTTCGGTTGTGCTACTGAAGGAGACATCCATGAGGTGAACGAGCGTATCGACGCCCTTATCGCCGGCAGGGTGGCTACTGCAGAATCGCAGATTCTTGTCCTTCAGGGTGCAGTCAATGATCTGAAAGGCGCTGACGCTTCCATCAATTCCAACATTGAGGGGCTCAAGGGTCAGATTGCCAATCTCAAAGCTTTTGATGGGCAACTTGAACAGGCTATCAAGGCTAATGCTGGTGATATCACCAAGCTCCAGGATGCTGTTAACACTGCGAATTCCAAGATTACAGCTCTTGAGAATGCCGATAAGGCTTTCCAGACTCAGATTGCCAATCTGACCACTCAGTTTAACACTGAAATTGGTAAAATTAACGCTGCTCTTGATAACAAGGCTGACAAGACCCAGGTTGCTGAAGATATCGCTGCTGCAGAGGGAAGAGCTGCTGCCGCTCTCGAGCAGGTTCGCGCTACTCTTGCTGGTCAGATTTCAGGTCTTGATGGTCGTCTTACGTCAGCAGAGGCAGCTCTTGACAAACTCAACAAGGAGACTATCCCTGGTATCAACGAGCAGATAGAGAATCTCAAGAATGTAAAGCTCGACAAGAGCGATTTCGATGCGTACAAGACAGCAACTGCAGAGACTCTTCGTTTGTTGCAGGAAGCAGCTACTGATCTCGCAGAAGGTCTAGGAAATCTCGAAGACAAGCTTGACAAAGAAGTCGAGAAGATCAACAAGAATCTCGAGGACAACTATCTTCTCAAGACTACCTTCAACACCTATGTACAGGCTAATGACGCAGAGGTCAAGGCTCTTAAGGACAACCTTTCAGCTGTTAAGGATGTTCTCGTAGAGGCTTATGAAATCGCAGGGGCTGACAACCTTACACTTGCTCAGACTCTCAAGGCTGCTATCGATGCCAACAACGAAAAGCTCGCAGAGGTTGACCAGGCTATCGAGGATCTCAAGAAAGCTGATGAGAATCTCCAGAAGGCAATCGACGCCGCTGTAGCTTCTATCACTGAAATCACCAAGGAAGGCGGTCTTATCGACCAGGCCAAGGCTGAGGCTATCCAGAAGGCTTCAGATTATGCTAAGGGTCTTGTAGATGAGCTCGAGAAGAAGCTCAACGCGAAGATCGACGCTGTCAAGGCTGACGTCAACAAGCTCCTTGCTCGCGTTCAGAGTGTCGTCTATGTTCCTGATTTCGATGACAACAAGATCACCGTCAATCTCGCTGCACTTTACGATGCTTCTATCGTTGAACTCGAAGAGGAGCAGGAGTGGGGCCTCAAGCAGGCTGTCGCTCATGCTGACGAGGCTAACGAAGCCGGATATGATCTCCACTTCATGTTCGAAGGCCGTCCTACCAAGATTACCTATAAGGTCAATCCTGCTGATGCAGCCGCTGATCTCGTAGAGGCTTTCAAGGCAGATCCTTCTGTATTCAACTTCCATGTAAAGCCCGTCCAGACCCGCGCTGACGAGGCAGCTGCAGCTCCTGCATTCAAGATCCTCAACGTTGAGCTTCCTAAGGCTGATGACGGTAGAGGTTATGTTGAATTTACCGTTCTCCCGACCAATATTGACTTCGCTGCATTCTATTATACTGATCTCAAGCCTGAGTATCTTCCTCATGTTGCTCTCGATGACTCCTATTATAAGGATGCTCACAGCATGGAAGATTTCTATCAGTATGCTTATAACTACTTCTATGAGCAGAACCTTGAATACCTCTGGCTCATCGAACTCTTCTATGGCTATTCAGAAGAAGAGGCTCTCGAGTTAATTGAGGAGTGGACTCTTGAGGATCTCGCGGCTAATGGTATTGAAGATGATGGAACTACCGTTGATACTCTTGAAGGATCGGGTCTCTATTGGGTACTTTACACCGAGGAAGGCGTCAAGGGTTATCTCAACGACATTTGGGATTTCGAGGCTTATCTTGAGAAATATCACGCTCGCGCCGCATACGCTGCAGCTCTTGAGGTGAAGTCTGATGACAAGGCTACCGATATCTCCAGCTCTTACAATATCCTCTATCCTGGCTCTGACGTTCTCGAAATGGAATTCCTTGAGGAGCCTTATACCAAGGACGAGGAAACTGGCAAATGGGAGCCTTCTTACAACGAAGAGGGTTACTACATGTATGAGCAGCAGTACATCGAGTACAATGCTCCTGCTGATACCGTTAAGACTATTCTTGACAAGTCTGAGCAGGTAGTCCGTATCAACGGCGAAGTTCTCAACTATCAGGCAGCTCGTGAGAAATACGGCGTTGCTATTCCTCTCGTTGAGAAAGTAGAAGTTCCTGAAGATCCTGAAGACGCTCATTACTATTCATATGATGAGCCTGATTATCTCACTGTTGACGAGAAGGTTTATACCGACGTTACCATGAATCAGGATCTCAGCCTTGCAGTTCGCAAGACCGGTATCGGTGAGTACTACGGACAGCGTTATGAATATACCACTCCTTTCGGTACATTCTTAGGTGTCGGCTATGTAGATATCGTTGCTACCCAGGCTGCTCTCAATGTTGAGACCACCATTACTTGGAACTGGGATGACGATGCTCAGGTTGATCACAACCTCGCATTCGAAGAGGAAGGCGACAACTTCTATCGCCGCGCCGCAGCTGAGGTTAAGATCGTTGAGGATGCTGATTACGAGACATTCGTAAGAAAGATCGCTGGTGATACCAAACCTGCTATCGCTGCTATGGCTCCTGTTCAGCTCCAGGAGGAGTCTGTCAAGGTTAAGATGGATGGTAAGGCTGTTGAGCAGCCTGAAATCCAGATCAATGAAGTCAACATTGACAAGGACGGCAAGATCACAGCTTCTATCTCTAACTTCGAGTTCGGTCATGTATATGTAGTTACCGGTGTCTTCGACGTTCTCGTTGGACCTAACGATGATACAGTTTCTGCTAACGTTACCGTTACCTTCACAATCAACACTGTTGATCGTAACCGTGATGAGGTTGTTATCGCTCTCAATCCTTATGAGGTTGTCCTCAACGGTAAGGACTTTGCAGATGGCGCTTACAACATCGTTGACGTATTCGGAAAGAAGACCTTCGACGCAGCTGCTGACGCTCCTGCACAGGGCTATGTCTGGGAGGCTAAGAACTTCGTAGAGAAGGCTATCCTCACCGCTGACGAGCTCAAGAAGGTTAACGCTGGTGAAAAGGTTGGCTACATCTATCCTGCATACGACAGGGCAACCAAGGAGCACAATGTAGCTCCTCTCGATACTGATGTTATCAATGTTGTTAACAACGAAGGCGAGGTCGCTGACGCAGAACTTGTTGAGGTTCTCGCAACCCTCACCGCTCAGGAACTCAAGAATGTCCTTGGTAAGGAGCAGAAGTTCGAGCTTCTCAACTGGCTCGGTGACGAGGTTACCGTTACCTGGAAGATCGTCCTCAGTGCTGATAACTTCAAGTATGACTATGTCTACAACCGTTACTTCACTAAGAACGCTCCTCGTGAGAAGGCTAAACTCGTCGGTAGCGATGAGACATTCGTAGAGGATGTTGACTTCGCAGAGAAGGTATGGTGGACTCAGGTTACCGCTTGGTACAATGAGGAGAAGACCAACCTCACCTCTTACGATGTATATGACGTACGTCTTGCATACGACGCATTCGATATCTACGAGCGTCCTGCAACCGGTGATGCTAGGTTCGACAAGATTGTCAACACTGATCCTGAAGGCTCAGATCTTGAGGAACTCAACCTCAGAACCAAGTTCAACTACTGGGATGCTTACAAGTTCGGCGCAACCGAAGGTGTTACTCCGTTCTATGCAACTCAGGCTCCTTACGACAACGTAGCTCTTCCTAAGGAGGATCTTGGTGAGAAGGATGGTATTACCTTCGATACTCACGCAGACCTCTGGAAGATCTATGAGAACAGTCCTTACTACAAGTCATCTCTCTACTACAGGACAAGAGAGCACTTCCTCTCAGTTCGTGGTGAACTCTACATCCTCTCTGACGGCGTTGAGTTCGAGATGCCTACCTCATTCCTCTCTGACAAAGAAATCGCCGCTTACAACGCAGCATACTGCGCTCCTGGCAAGGGCTTCACTCGTGATGAGGATACTTACGACAACTTCCGCGTTGTAAGATGGACTCCGTTCCACAAGGATGCTCAGGGTGACGTTGTTATCAAGCTCGACAACCACGAGGTTTATGAGGCTAACCTCTTCGAGGGTCTCCACCTCATTGACTACCGTGATGCTTGGACAAGCTATGATGTCATCGCCAACGGTGGATTCGTAGTTGGTGACGGTAAGAACGGCTATGCTGAAGGTGTAACTGCTGACCAGGCTTACGATATCGTTCCTGAGTTCACTTATGACACCTCTAACATTGGCAAGGATCTCCAGAAGCTCCTCACCGTTATTGACAACAACAAGGAGGTTAATCCTGATGGTGCTGCCGGTGAGACTGCTGAGCCGGGTGCATTCATTGCTCCTACCGTAAGGTTCGACTACACCAGCCAGGTTGAACTTATCCAGGAAATCGTAGTCCCTGTATACGTTGTTATTCCTAACAAGTGGCAGGAGCCTATCGAGTTCAGCTTCAACATCCGTATCCAGCCTAAGGCTGTCTGGATGGCAGAAGATGGTGAGTAATCACTGAACTGAATAATTAGAAAGGCGACCGGAATTCCGGTCGCTTTTCTTTTGTTTTAAAAATAGCTATTTTTGTTGCCGTTATGAAGAAAGCTATATTAGTTCTCATGACGGCAATTGCCGTCTGCTCCTGCGGGAATAAGAAGATGATTGATAATTTGATTGAAGGGATGAACGTCCGAGAAAAAGTGGCTCAGCTTATTGTAATGCACACTTTTTCTGATGATAGTCTCAATACTGCAAGGTTTAAGGGATATGTAGACAGTCTTAAGATAGAAGGTCTCATTCTTCAGGATCGTCCTGATGGTCTTGTGCATACAGTTCAGTGGCTGAATTCTGTTCAGAGCGAGTCAGATCTCCCAATTCTCGTCACGATCGATGCCGAGTGGGGGCTTTCAATGAGGTTCGACGAATTCCCCGAACTTCCTCGCTTTACCGATATTGCAGCGATGAATAATCCAGAAAAGGTAGCTTATTCTGTCGGGAAATGTATCGGAGAGGATATGAAAGACTTTAATTTTCATGTCAATTTTTCACCTGTAGTAGACCTTAATACCAATCAAAGTTCTGTCAAGTCCCGCCGCTCGTTTGGGAACGACTACAAGACGGTTGAAAAGCTTGCATTCTCGATGCTTAATGGCCTACATGACGGAGGTGCCCTCGGATGCGCAAAGCATTTCCCCGGCATAGGCTCGACTCAGTCTGATACCCATCATCAGATGGTCTATACTCCTCTTTCCCGAGAAGAACTTGAAGCGACACATCTTAAGCCTTTCAGGTATATGTCCCGGCACGGGGCAGAAATGATAATGATAGCTCATGTGATCGCGGAATCTCTTGATCCCGAGAAGGTTCCCTCTTCTATTTCCCACCGAGTTATTTCCGATATTCTAAAGGGGGAAATGGGTTATAAAGGCTTGGTTATTACCGATGCTCTCCAAATGCATGGAGTGACAGATTATGCCGGCGATGAAAATCCAGCCCTACTTGCCTATGAAGCCGGAGCAGACCTCCTTCTTATGCCTGAGGATCCCTATGAGGCTGTCGATGCCGTCGCTTCCGCAATTGAATCAGGCCGGCTTTCTGAGAAGGATCTAGACACTCGTGTTAGAAAGGTACTTGAGCTTAAGAGACGTCTTGGCTTATTTGAAAGGTCCATGATAGTGGATGATATTGAGGGGAAGGTTGCGGCTGCAGTCAAGAGAAATGCTGATTTGAACGCTTCTCTTGGTTATTCAAAGTGATATTATCCGTATATTTGCATCCTATGAAGAATAGAGAAGCTCTAAGATGCCTTCTTTGCAAGAAACCGAGATGCTCGATGCTCGGCTGCCCTGTCCATACTCCTGTCCCGGAGTGTATGGCCCTTTATCGTGCAGGCAAGCTCGACGAAGCGGCGGAGATACTGTTTAATAATAATCCTCTTTCTGCTATTACTTCCCGTGTCTGTGACTGGAAGAAATTCTGCCTCGGCGCCTGTGTCCTCAATGTCAAGAAGATTCCGGTTCGTTGGTACGAGATTGAGCAGGAAATATCCGGAGATTATATCCATCGTCTGACCTTACCTTCGAGGCCCTTTCTTGGTAAGAGCGTTGCGATAGTAGGTTCCGGCCCATCGGGAATTGTTGCTGCGGTCTGGCTTTATAATGCAGGTTTCTCCGTCGATATTTATGATGCCAACGATGAAATCGGGGGAGTCCTTCGCTATGGGATACCGGATTTTCGCCTGGACAGGTCTTTGGTCGCCGAATTCGGCCGTATTTTCGCCTCTGCAGGAATCGTTTTTCATGGCGGCTGCGAGATTGGGAAGGATCTGACAATAAAGGAATTGAGCGATTCTCATGACTTTGTTTTCATCGCAACAGGGGCGGAGAAATCGCTCCAGATGGGGATTCCCGGGGAGGATTCAGCGATGGTCATCGACGCCCTTAAGTTTTTGAAGAATCCTTCCTCATTTGATCTTGGCAAGAAGGTTATTATCATAGGCGGAGGCAATGTGGCCATGGATTCCTGCCGCACTGCGGCGAGGATGGGAGTCGAAACGTGGGTGTACTACCGAAAGACATTCGAAAATATGCCCGCCAATCCTTTTGAAATCGAAGAAGCGCAGAGAGACGGAGTCAAATTCGAGCTTTTTGAAGCTCCTGTAGAAGTTAAAGACGGCGGAGTCGTGTTCAGGAAATGTCAAAATGAGACTGATCCGGAGACGGGAAAGGTGAGCACAAAGATTATTGCGGGGACTGACCATTTTGTGCCCTGTGATACTTTGATTCCCGCAATCAGCGAGCGTCCGAATCTTTCCGTTTTTGGGGATACGATGCCTGTGATAAATAAATGGGGCTATCCAGTCTCTGATGAAAATGGCCTCCTGACCTTCTCTGATGGCATTTCCAACGTCTATGCCGCTGGAGATCTTCTTTTAGGCCCAAGGACAGTTGTAGAAGCTGTTGCGAGTGCCAGAAAGGCTGTGGATACTATTATTGGGGCGGCAAAGTAAAACGATTAAGCAATGAAAGCGATTCTGATATATTCCGGAGGTCTAGATTCGACAACCCTCCTTTATGAGTACAAGGACGAGATTTCTCTCGCTGTGACCTTTGACTATGGAGCGAAGCATGGTGCCAGGGAAATCGAGTGTGCTAAGTATAATTGTAATAAACTGGGGATCAAGCATTTGATTATTCCTCTTGATTTTATGGGTAAGTACTTCAGAAGCAATCTTCTGGAGAGCGGGGGAGAGATCCCCGAAGGGAATTATGATGAGGAGAATATGCGCTCCACTGTCGTACCCTTCCGTAACGGTATCATGCTCGCGATAGCTGCAGGCTTGGCCGAGAGCTATGACCTTGATACTGTGCTGCTTGCAAATCATAGTGGGGATCATTCAATCTATCCTGACTGTAGACCTTCTTTCATTGATGCTTTCGATTCTGCTACTAAAGAAGGCACTTATAACGGGGTAAGGGTGGTTTCCCCTTATTGCAATATAACAAAGCGTGATATCGCCCTTCGTGGACGGGAACTTGGGATAGATTATTCCAAGACTTACTCGTGCTATAAGGGAGGCGAAGTCCACTGCGGTTGCTGCGGAACTTGCCGCGAACGGAAGGAGGCGCTGGAAGGCTTCGATCCTACTGTCTATGAAAAGTAAATAATTATGTACTACGTAGTTAAAAGGCTTGAAATATCGGCTGCGCATAGCCTTATGCTCTCTTATGAGAGTAAATGCGAAGATCTCCACGGTCACAACTGGATTGTGAAGATTTACTGTAAGTCCGAATCTCTGAACGCGGACGGGATGGTTACCGACTTTACTCTGATTAAAAAGAAGATTTCGGCAGCCTTGGACCATAAGAATCTCAATGAGGTTCTCCCTTTCAACCCTACGGCTGAAAATATTGCCCGTTGGATCTGCGACAATGTAGAGAATGCCTATCGTGTAGAGGTTTGGGAGTCGGAGATGAATATGGCTGCCTACGAAAGATAGATGTATAGAGTCAACGAAATATTCTATTCTCTCCAGGGCGAAGGCTTCTGGACAGGGACTCCAATGGTCTTCGTCCGTTTTTCCGGTTGCAATCTCCGCTGTCCTTTCTGCGATACTGACCACTCTGCGGCCACTGTCATGTCGAGTGCCGAGATTGTCGCTGCATGCCGGTCTTTTCTTTCGTCAGGACAGCTCTCTCCATCTTCAGAGACTTCCCCTTCTGCAACCCCTTGCACTGGTCCTTGCGCAGGTCCTTGCGCAGGCCCTTCTGCTGCCCATTCATCTGCCCATTCATCTGCTGATGCCACTCCTTGCACCGACCCTTTAGTGTCCCCTTTCGTCCGGGTATGCCTGACTGGAGGAGAGCCATCGTTACAAATTGATTCTGAGCTTATTAAGGCACTTCATGAGGCAGGCTTTCTAGTTCATATCGAGACTAATGGAACGAAGACTCTTCCTTCCGGGATTGACTGGGTGACACTGAGCCCTAAAGAGGATGTGGATGGTCTTGTCGGAAACGGCAGGGTAATTTTGCAAGAGGCCGATGAACTGAAACTTGTGTATTCTGATAAAGTGGACCCTTCAAGATGGATATCCTTCCCGGCTTCATGGCATTTTCTCCAGCCTTGCTCCCTCTCTGATGGCTCTGCAAATATCTCTGAGACAGTTTCTTACATACTATCCCACCCATCGTGGCGCCTATCTTTGCAGACTCATAAGTTCCTTGGAATCAGATAAAAACAAGGCATCTGAACAAGTTTCCTTCCCAGCCTTCGATCTACCTTCGGGTCCCTTACGTTCACAAAGTCCCAAACGGCTACATATTTGTAATTTAACCCCCTCTCTAACGTCAATTCCTGCCGTTGTCCTCCACGCACCTATGCAAAAACAAAGAGGCCAACTCATCAAAAGCGAGTCAGCCTCTAGAGGAAATGGCGGGGCCGTAAGCCGGTTTCTGTTTTTAAATCTGCCATTTATCTTCGCAACCTACCCCCTGACATCGGGCGGGCAGCCCTCATCTGTCAGTATATTCGGTCTTGCAGGCCCGGGGTCCGTACCCGCAGCCCGTCGCCGGGACCACGTCGTGGGCTCTTACCCCACGTTTTCACCCTTGCCGATAGTGGTTTATTGACCGAAGTCTCCCACGAAATCGTGGTATGAGCGGCTCCGAAGAGCCTGCCACTATATGTGCGGCGGTTGTTTTCTGTTACGGATTGCAAAAAATTACTCCCTTCTGCGCTTTCCGCAGCCGGGCGCCCTGCCCTGTCCGGACTTTCCTCAGCGCCCCGAAAGGCGCCGCGGCAGATCGTCCCACCATAAAGCGGTGCAAATTTACAACAAATTTTGTATATTTGCCGAGCAATGAGAATCAAGGTATTCATATTAGCACTACTTATTGCGCTGCTTCCTTCTTGTGGGGCAGCCAAGGTTGTCGAGTATAAAGTGAAGGTTGTCAAGGAGTATCCCCATGACGTTACCTCTTATACTCAGGGCCTTTTCTTTCATGACGGCCGCTTTTACGAAAGCACAGGCCAGTGGGGCAGCAGCACATTGAGGATAGTCGACCTCGAGAGTGGCAAGCCGGTCAAGAAGGTTAGTTTCAACAATAAGTATTTCATCGAAGGCTCAGTGGTCTTCGGTGGAGACTTATATGTACTTACATGGACCAATAAGGTTGCTTTTAAATATAATCCAGAGACCCTTGAATATAAGTCCACACAGGGATATCCCAGAGAGGGCTGGGGGATGACGACTGATGGCAAGCAGATAATAGCTTCGGACGGCTCGTCGCAGTTGTATTTCATGGATAAAGACCTGAAAGTCAGTAAGAAACTGAAAGTGACTCTCAATGGAAGGCCTGTCCGCTATCTCAATGAACTGGAGTGGATTGACGGTAAGATCTGGGCTAATGTATATACGACAGACCTTATTGTAGTTATAGATCCAAAGAGCGGCGAGGTTGTTTCTACTGTCGACTGCACAGGACTTCTTCCTGCTAAGCTTAGGACGCAGGACACGGATGTACTGAACGGAATCGCTTATAAAGACGGACATATCTACCTCACCGGGAAAAACTGGCCCCGGCTTTATGAGGTTGAACTTATAAAAAAATAATTACAAGGGGTACTGCTTCCAGTAGGAGGCGGTTGAGAAATACCCTTTGAACCTGATGCGGTCAATACCGCCGGAGGAATGTATTATGAATAAAAAAATCGTTGTTTGGGCGCTCTCTGCGCTCATTTCGGTGCCTTCATTCTCGCAGGAACAGGATGACATCTACGGGGAGCGTCATGAAACCCTGGATAGTGTAATCGTATCCTCTTCGAGGGCCGGAAAGTCCACCCCCGTGACCTATACAATGGTCGGAAAAGATGAACTTCGCCTCTCCAACCCTTCCGCTTCGCTTCCTATGGCCCTAAGTCTTCAGCCTTCGGTCGTAACATATAACGAGGGCGGAACGGGGCTCGGGAATTCAGCGATGACCATAAGGGGCGTCAAGGGGTCGCAAATCAATGTGACCCTCAACGGCGTGACTCTTAATGATGCCGAATCGCAGGAGGTCTTCTGGGTCAATATCCCTTCCCTTACCAGTCTCATTTCGACAGTGCAGCTTCAAAGGGGCCTTGGCACATCCGCCAGTGGTTCCGGAGCTTTCGGAGCGAGTGTGAATATGAACACAGCATTCGTGACCCCTGCTCCCTACGGCTCGGTTGATCTTTCAGGAGGGTCTTATAATACTTTCATGGCAACTGTCTCTGCTGGTACAGGCTTGACTTCCAAAGGTTTATATGCGAGCGCAGCATACTCAAGGGGGATGACCGACGGATACATCCGAAACGCCTTCGTGGGGTCCCAGTCCGCATTTGTTACTCTTGGTTATCTGAAAGGCAGGAACTCTCTGAAATTCACTTATTTAATGGGCGATCAAAGAAGCGGTATCACATGGGATGGAATCTCGCTTTCTCAGTACCAAAAGGACCGCCGTCACAACGACGCGGGGGCATATGAAGATAAGGATGGTAATACTCAATATTATGATAATCAGACAGATAACTATACCCAGCACCATCTTCAGCTAAACTATACCCGTAGTCTTTCGGATCCTTTGACATGGACCACGACTCTCAATTATACGAGAGGGGATGGCTACGATGAGTATCTCAAGACGGGTAAGAATCTCTCAAAATATGGTATCCATACTGACCCACCGGTTGAGGGCGATGTGATTTATAGGAAAAGGATGGGTAACAACTATTATGTGCTGAATTCTGATCTTCGTTATCGTTCTGAGAATCTTGACCTTACGGGAGGTATCAGTCTAAGTCGCTATGATGGGGTTCATGATGGAATAGTGGGGTTCTTCGGACCCTCCTACGATCCGTCCAGAGTAAAGATTGATTTCTCAAGCGGCCGGGAGTGGTACGATTATTCTTCAACGAAAAACGATAATTCCGCCTTTGTCAGAGGTGAAAAGAAAGTATTCGGAAAGGGAACTCTTTATGCGGATTTGCAGTATAGAAGGGTCGATTTCAAGATGCGGGGCATAGACGATGATTTCGCCGATATCGGCTATGATGATACATGGAATTTCTTTAATCCAAGGGCAGGTCTGAGCTGGGATTTCTCTCCTTCCCACAGGGTCTATGCATCTGTCGCTCTCGGGCATCGCGAACCCGGAAGGAGCGATATAAAGGAGAATATTAAGGGCGAAGCGGAGGAGAATCCCATTCGCCCAGAAAAGATGATTGATATTGAGGCTTCATACAGATACTCGGGAAGCTCATTCTCTGCGTCTGCCGGAGTCTATCTTATGGAGTATCAGGATATTCTGCTTGAGACCGGACGGCTTAGTTCATCTGGCTACGCCATAAAGGAAAATGTCCCTAGGGGATGGAGAAGGGGAATAGAGCTTGCATCTGCTTGGACACCCATGCGGTGGATTCGTCTCGATGCCAACATGACCCTTAGCACCAACCGCCTCAAGGACTATACTTCTTATGTGGAAGTATCTGACGGAGAGGAACATGAGACCCATCCTGTCAATTATGGAGAGACTGATATGCTTCTCTCTCCATCCGTTATTGGAATGGCGAAATTGACCTTTTTCCCCATTAAGCGCACGACTCTTTCAATTGACGGGAAATATGTTGGACGGCAGTTTATCGATAATACTATGAGAAAGGAGATGGAAATCCCCGCGTATTTCGTAGCAAATATTACTGCCTCTTATGATATTCCGCTGCCGAAGGGAATACTTACCCTGACCGGTTATGTCAATAACATATTCAACAATATGTATTATGCATATGGTTGGAGATGGGAGTCTTACTCCAAAGCGACAGGTGAAATATACTCCGGAATCGGAGTCTACCCCCAGGCTCCCTGCAATGCCCTCTTGAAGTTATCTTATAGATTCTAAGGCTAAAAGTCTATTCTTTTCTCCATAACTAATCATAGATTAGTTTTGTATTTACGCGAATCTTGACTAAATTCGCGGCGGAAAATTCATAGATATAAAAAATGGAGAAAAAATTGCTTTATTCGGCTCCGGCCACCCGCTATCTCGACATCCGTTTCGAGACTAGTTTTCTTCAGTCCGGCAATCTTGCCGGCGATCCTCTGAATGAGGACCCTGATTACACTTATGACTTTTAAACTGTATCGGCCATGAAAAAGATTACTAGCATTTTTGTGACCCTTGCAGCAGCTGCAATGGCACTTGTTTCCTGCAACAGGAATGAACTTGTCCCCTCGGCACAGGGCCTTCATTTCACGATCAACGCATCAGCTCCTCAAACAAAGACTTATCTTGACAATCAGCTCGACGGCAACTATAAGGTCGGTTGGAATGCCAACGACGAGATTGCTATCTTCATCGGCACGATTGATGAAAAAACATCTAAGGCGACAGCCGTATTCCAAAATACCGCAGGAAAGGCCGAGAGGGCCACTTTCGAAGGTACGGCAGTAGCCGCAGGTGAAGGCACATTTGTTTCTCTCTATCCTGCTTCTAAGTTCGTAAAAGGCTATAAAAACGGTACTGTTGGAGTTGAGCTTGCCTCTACTCAGCAGCCTTCAGCAGAGAGCTTCGATCCTCTTGCAGACATTCTCGCCGCTCCCGCATGCGCTTATGAGTCTGACGGAACTGATGTTGTCATTGACGATCTCTATTTCAAGAGAGTTATCTCTGTTGTCAAGGTCAACCTCAAGGGTACTTTTGCTGCCGGTGACGTTGTGAAGAATTTCTCTATGACTTCTGCAGGTCATTTCGGAGAGGATGGAACCACTGTTGTTCCGGACACCCTTACAGGACGCGCCTCAATCGATCTTGCCGCTCAGAAGATTGTCAAGTGGAATACCAATTCCAATAGCGTCAAAGCTATCCCGACAGAGGACATCATTGTCAATGATGCGACTGCAAATGCAATTTATCTTGCTGTCAACCCTACGACTATCGTAGCCGGAACGGAGGTGACTTTCGAGGCTGAGACCGATAAGCATGCGATTAAAAAGACTGTTACCCTTTCAAAGGATCTCGCTTTCCCTCAGGGCAATATCGCCGTTATCAATCTCACCATTACCGAGGCTGACTGCTCAGCGATTGTAGACACCGATTACTCAGGTGATTACCTGATGACAGGTACTTATACCAGTGAAGGTGTTACTACTACTTATGCAGCTAAGGCATGGGTAAGCGGCAACAACAACCTCAAAACAGCTGTTGTTACCGTCAATGCAGACAATACCATTTCCGCTTCTGACTCCGACCACAAGATGACCTTCACGAAGGTCACGACCGGCGACTACGCAGGAATGTATACTATCCAGGATGCCAACGGCCTTTATCTTTACGCCGCCAGCAACTCTGGCAACCAACTCAAGGGAGAGGCTGAGCCGGATGTCAATGCTTATTGGACAGTAAAGGCCAATGAGGATGGCACATATGATATCGCTGCCGAGAAATCATCGAACAGAAATGTCCTTGAGTTTAACCCCAACAGTGGTAGCCCTATTATCAGCTGCTACGCTAGCTCTGCTTCATCTCGTCAGTCGGTGAAACTCTACCCTTACTCAGCGGTCACCGTCCCTCCTGTTTTCACAGTTGAGGCTTCAGGCGAGCTGAATGTTGATGCCGCTGCTACTTCTGCCAAATTCGCAGTTACCGCTAATGTCGCTTGGACAGCTTCTCTCGAAGAAGCTTACGAGGGTGTAACTATAGCTCCTGCAAGCGGTTCCGCTTCTGCTACCGTTACTCTCTCCTTCCCTGCCAATACCACAGCTACAGCTAAAGAATACATCGTCTATTTCAACGCTGACGGTTTCCCGGAGTTTGAGTTTACAGTCAATCAGGCTGCAGCTGCACCTGCAGAGGCTAAGACTCTTCCTTATACACAGGACTTCAAGGCTGACGGACAGGGAGACTTTGTAATTGACAATGTGAATCTTCCTGAAGGACTTACCTATGTGTGGACACATGATAGTCGCTACGGAATGAAAGCTTCTGCATATGTGAATCCTACAGCTTACGCTTCCGAGAGTTGGCTTATCTCTCCGCTTATCGACCTTACTTCCGCTACGGCTCCTGAGCTTACATTCAGGCATGCTACCAATCAGTTCAGTTCTATTGACGTCGCTAAGACTGAGGCAACAGTCTGGATCCAGAAGGAAGGCGGCAACTGGGAGCAGCTCACTATCAATTATCCTACTTCTCTCGGTTGGACTTTCGTTGACGGAGGTCCAGTTGATCTGACTTCTTATGTCGGTAACAAAGTCAAGATTGCCTTCAAGTATACCAGTACTGCAACCAAGGCCGGAACATGGGAGGTTGATAAGTTTTCCGTTGCTGAGGAGACATCAGTTGTAACAGCTACTGTCAAGTTCGCTTCTGCTTCGCTTAGTCTCAAGGTTGGCGATACTGCAGAGAACGCGGCTACAACAAATTCAACTGCTGCTATTACTTATTCTTCTGAGAATCCTTCTATTGCGACAGTAGACGCAAACGGTAAAGTTACGGCAGTCTCTATTGGCTCAACCAATATCATTGCAAAGGTAGAAGCGGTTGAAGGAGCTTTTACAGCAGCAGAAGCTACTTGCCCTGTATCCGTTTCAGCTCAGGATCCGGCAGGTACGAAGACGGTTACTGTGAAGATGCAAGATTATGCCGCCGCTCATAATTGTACAATATCATCTGGAACCAATGTTACTGTATATAAGGAGTTGGCTCTTGACGATGTGATCACTCTTTCTACAACAGGAGAGGGTAACT
>JAEEGL014186175.1_pt1 | contig 33136 bp, 29 predicted proteins | sample 9134231 | NCBI WGS metagenome assembly JAEEGL01 (sample SAMN16246548, study PRJNA631951) | gut metagenome | biome: gut microbiome; feature: rumen; material: fiber-attached | host: Bos | place: Iran: Karaj | collected 2018-10 | reverse complement strand
GCAAAGTAATCTGAATCATGGAAGTGAATAAGTCCCTCTTCATGAGCCTTAACAACATCCTCAGGCAAAAGGAATCTTTTGGTAATATCCTTGCTGACTTCACCCGCCATATAGTCTCTTTGAACGCTGTTAACCGTAGGATTCTTGTTGGAATTCTCCTGCTTAACCTCCTCGTTACTGCACTCGATAAGAGACATGATCTGCTCGTCAGTTGTATTGGACTTTCTGACAAGAGCATGCTTGTATCTGTAAGTAATATATTTTCTGGCAACATCAAATTTACCGGCTCTCATGAGGCCATCTTCGACCATATCCTGGATTTCCTCGACACTTGCCGCACGTGTAAGAGTTGCGCAGAGCTTCTCTACTCCGGTAGCTATGTCGATTATCTGGCCATGTGTCAGTCTCTTCTCCTCAGTTACCTCTTTATTCGCTTTCTCAATAGCTGCAGAAATCTTGCTGACATCAAAGTCTACTTCTTTGCCACTTCTTTTGATAATCTTCATAGTATCCCCCTTCGTAGAATAACAATCACATAATGTAGAATCACAGATTCTAGCTGATAAACATAATTATAACCACAAGATTTATTCAAAAACCATCTATATCTTGTGGTTATACTAATATATTAGTACAATATTTTGTTGATTTCAAGTCTTGAGAAATCAAATTTTTCTGACCTCTTCAAGGCGATTATGCAGTCTTTTCAAGTGTTCCAGCGTATTTTCATCCGAAATAAAATTTTTAGAAAAATAATATTCCGTTTTATACTCATCCAACATCTTGTGGTAGTCATCAAAATACACCTCAGTATCTTGATCACTATTCATTTCAAGTCCAAGGACATCTGCCAGATGATGAACAGTACCATAATTACCGTCTACAAGAAGAGTATCCTTGCCAAAAAACTCCTCTAAAACCGGCTTAAAGTAGTTAAAATGTGTGCATCCAAGAACAAGTGCACAATAATCTGTCGGATCAAAATTTGCAAAACGACCTCTAATATAACCTACTACTTCCTCTGTGTCAAACTGCTCTTTTTCTGCGAATTCTACCAGCCTTGGCATAGCCAGAAGATCCACTCTGTGCTCTTCATCTACTCTGTGGAGCAGGTCTTTAAGTTTATCCTCTCTTATTGTGACAGGTGTCGCGATCACCATTATCCGCTTATCGTCTGTGCCTTCTACTGCAGGCTTAACTGCCGGTTCCATTCCAAGTATCGGAATATCAAAACGGTTTCTGAGTTCCTTGATAGCGACGCTCGTAGCAGTATTACAGGCTACAACCAGCGCTTCTGCCCCTTTGTCTATCAGAAACTGTGCATTATCAATAGCAAACTCCACTATCTGCTCCGGAGTCTTGGTTCCATAGGGAACGTGGTCAGTATCTGCATAAAAAATGTATTCTTGCCCCGGAAGTCTGTGGTAAGCCTCATGTAATACGGATAATCCACCTATTCCAGAATCAAAAATTCCTATTTTCATATGTTAATCCTATCTTTACTTTTTCTTTTAAAATGTTTACTCTAAAAATATGAACGAAAAAATATTTGATGAACTTCATAAATTGTACGACAATTCCAAAATCGGAAGTCTGGTCCAGGAAATCTGCGAATACTTCGCAACTCAGGATGACTATGAGGACAATTCTTATCAGGATGAAATTGAACCACCTGAAATTACTGAATCAGTCTATCTTTTGTTCTGCCTGCAGAGTCGCGAACAGATTTTGGATGAACTTTCTATTGTGCAAAAAAAATATCCCGATCTATACAGGTCAGTTAGCGGGATGCACAATACTCTTTTGATCAATATGGATTATCGTTTTCTTGAAAACAACTGCGCTCAGAAGATTGCAGATCATGCAAAGGATACATCTGTAGAAGATGTCCTTATGCACGTAGACTCCTTCACAAGATCCAGCAATTCTCTTTCTGAAGCTGTTGATAAATTCTACTCCTGGCTCCATAGCCGCAGTAGATGATCACCTGTTATTTCTCTGTCAGATACTTCATGGACGCATACACTCTCTGACCGTTATAATCCACAAGCGCCCATGTCCCATCCGAGTTTACTGCTACTCTGTTTAACTCGGTTCCCTTTGGAACAGAAGTTACTATCGTTGAATCACTCTGAGAATTATCAACGGTTCTGAGATTAAGTTTCTCAGCAGTAACGACAACCGTGTCATTCTTGTCGGTATATCCGGCTGGAAGCGCAACCTGAACAGTCTGCACCTCATCAGGATCTGGTGCAAAATACTTATCATAAATCTTGACTTTAGCTACTATAACAAGAAACGCCAGTATCAAAATACCTGTAATGATTGATGATATCCTGATCAGAAGCTCAATTGGGAATCCGCCTTCGTCCTCGGCGTCATCTTCACTGTCTTGATTATCATCCTCATCATATTCATCGTCTGGTTCTTCATCATAATCCTCATCCACAGGCGGTTTCTCTCTGTGATGAGTCCTCCTGCGAACAGGCTCAATAATTTCTTCGGGCTCTTTAAGTCTTTTTGGTTCCTCGTCCCGAACATCGTCAGTATCAGTATTTTCAGCTTTTTCTTCGTGCACAGGTCTTACAGGCTTATGCTCCGGAGCTGTCTTTTCTTTATCCTTGAATAACTCCTTCTGTCTCTCCTGAAAATACTCTTCTCTTTCCTGTTCGTTGAAGAAATTGTATGGATCTTCTATCTGAATATCGATATCTGTTGTATCTTCGACGTTGCCTTTTTTCTTGTAGTCTTCAAAATTAGTAATCTTATCCGCCAACGTTTTGTACCTATTCCTTTATAAAACTAAAATGCTGACCGTTAGGCCAGCACTTTATCTATAATTCCTTGTAATTTAGCCTTATTCAGTGCACCAACTGCTGTCTCAATAACTTCCCCGTTCTTGAAAAACGCGAACATCGGAATTGACATTACATTGTACTTCTGAGCTATGTCAGGAGACTGATCAACATTGATCTTGCCAATCTTCATCTCGCCTTCATATTCGCCGGCAAGTTCATCGATAACAGGTGCCATCATCTTGCAGGGGCCGCACCAATCCGCGGAAAAATCAACGAGTACCGGAACTTTGCTCTTTAAAACTTCTTCTTCGAAATTCTGACTGTTTAAACTGTAGTCCATGAGTTACTTCCCCTTTCTGCTAACAATGTATTTGTAAATCGGGTTGCCTAGTGATGAGAACTTCTCCTCATATTCCGTCATTACATTGCCTTCATTCATAACAGGATCATTATGAAGGTCTCGTGTAACTGCATCCAGGTTCCATCCAGCCGGCTCGACCTCTTCAAGGGCAAAATCAAACAGGTCCTTGTTATCAGTCTTGAATTCTACAACTCCGTCAGGCTTGAGAATTTTATCATACCTGCCTAAAAACTCTCTTGATGGAAGTCGTCTCTTGGCATGTCTGTCCTTGGGCCACGGATCTGAGAAATTGAGGTAAATTCGGTCTACCTCAGATGGAGCAAACACATCAGTGATGTTCTCGGCATCCATTCTAATGAAAATAACATTAGGAAGCTGCCTCTGCTCCTGCTTCTGTATTGCTCTCAGAAGTACACTGGAATACTTCTCGATACCTACATAATTGACATTAGGGTTAAGCTCAGCCAGATCCATAAGGAATCTGCCCTTACCCATTCCAATCTCAATCCGGATCGGGTTGTCATTACCAAATACTTCTTTCTTCCAGAGGCCCTTCTTGGTCTCGGGCTCCTTGACAGTATACTTACTGTCAGCAATAACTTCTCTGGAACCTGCAATGTTTCTTAAACGCATTTCTCATCCTACCTAAAATTCTTATAATAGAATTTTACAACATTTGCGACCACTTGGAAAGTAGTGTATTATCTATATACTATGAGACATTCTTTTTTCTTTAATACAAGGAAAATTGCATATAGAGGCCTTTTGAGTGTCATCACATTCTTGATACTGGCATATAGCCTTAGTTTCACCTCTTTTGCCGAAACCATCGACTATCAGGCAGAGGCTGAACAGCGTAAAGAGCTGCCTATTCAGAGTAACGAAACCTCCGGTTGGCCAGAGGGGCCACAGATTGGGGCTGAGGCAGCTATTGTCATGGATGCTTCCACTGGAACAATCCTTTATGCCAAGAATATCCATGAAGAGTTGTATCCGGCCAGTACCACCAAGATCATGACTTGTCTGCTTGCAGTTGAGAACGCCAGTCTCAGTGATAAGATAACTTTTTCAAATGAAGCTGTATTCAGCGTTCCAAGAGATGGTTCTTCTATAGGAATGGATGTTGGCGAATCAATTACGCTTGAGCAGGCTCTTTTCGGAATCATGGTAGGAAGCGCCAATGAGGTTGCCAACGCTGTCGCTGAACATGTAAGTGGCAGTATTGATGCCTTTGTTAATCTCATGAACCAAAGAGCCAGTGAGCTTGGCTGTACCAATACTCATTTTAACAATACCAATGGACTTCAGGATGATGATCATTACACCAGTGCCTATGATCTGGCGCTTATAGCAAGAGCCTTTTTTAACAACGAGCTCTTATGTAAAGTCGGTAACACTCCAAGATATCACTTCACGGAGACTTCTACCCAGCCTGATGATTTTTATCTCAATAACAAACACAAACTGATAACAGGTGAAGTCAAATTTGACGGTATTATTGGTGGCAAGACCGGCTATACCGATCAGGCACGCGAGACCCTTGTGACCTGTGCAGAAAGAGATGGTGTCAAGTTAATCTGCGTGATTCTCAAAGAAGAATCTCCTTCCCAGTTTACTGACACTGTTACTTTGTTTAATTACGGTTTTAATAATTTTACCTCTGTAAATGTAGCAGATACCGACACCAGATATATGCCTAATGATTCGCTTTTCTTTGAATCAGAAAACGATGTCTTTGGAAGATCAGGGACAATACTTAGCCTTAGTAAATCCAGTACGATCATAATTCCCAAGACTTCTTCTATAAATGATACAGATTATTCAGTATCTTACGATTTGACAGAAGATGATCTTAGCAGCTCTCCAAGCGCCATTGCCAAGATATCTTATACCTACAATGGTGTTCCGATCGGCACTGCCCTTTTATGCTACGCAGCCCAGCGGGAAAATGGTAATTTTGGTGGCTCCGCTCACACGCATACTACATATATCAACGTATATTATATTTTTATCTCGGCAGCCGCCTTCGTAGTCCTGATGACTATAATCAGTACTGTTTCGGCCAGAGTGTCCTTGAACAGGCGCTACACAAGTAAAAGCGACAGACTTAGATACAAACGCCGTAAAAGAGAATACAAAAAAGGAAAACTTCATTTTAAATAAAGACATTAAAAAAGAAATCTCATTCTATAGCAAATATGTTATAGGTAGCTGAGATTTCTTTTTATTTAATCGCTTTGTCTTTTCTTGATTTTTCTTTGTTTGACCTTCATGGCTTCAACATCTTCCGGCTGAATGAATTTACATGTCTTAACTACATATAATCTGCCATTTTCGGCCTTCTTGATCCTGACCTTGGACTTCATAAAACCGTGAAGCTCGCAATAAGCTACAGAATAGTAATGCTTACTGTTTGGTGTAAACCATTTGACCTTACGCCTAATGTTGCGATGGCACAAATAACACTTTGTGCTCATTATCTCTATGTTCTCCAGGATATCTTCCTTGGAATCAAACTCCCTCGATATGTATTTGAAATAATTATCAAAGGTAATCTTAATCTCCTGTTTTCTGGTCTTGGGAGTTACGTAGGTATCAAAGGATACTCTCTGAAGAACCTTATCTCCTAGCTTTCTGAATATTCTTGCTGTGTATTCAGCATCTGCAAGAGCTCTGTGGAAAGGAATATCCTTATCCATCTGCATCTCATCAACCACAGTTGACAGAGCCTTTCTGGACTTGCCATCATCAAAGGCAATACTGTAGAGCTTCTGAACATCGTAAAAAGCAATTGGTCTGTCCGACAAAAGAGGCATTCCAAAAAAATCCAGATTTCTCTGAAATTCTGTCAGATCAAGCGGTCCCCAGCTACAAAACTGTGGATCTTCTCCGCACCACTTAAGAAATTCATCGGCTACATCTGTAAATGGCTCACCACTCTCCAGGTCTTCCATAGTCAAGTGTATCAGCTTACCTGTAATCCTGTGCATCTGCTTGAATATCTGCGGTTTTATGAGTCTGGAAAACTCGCCGATCTTTTCTTTTTTCTCATTTAATTTGACTGCGCCAATCTCTACTATCTCGAAATTAAGTGTCTTACCATTCTCTACTACAGGCGCATCTCCCTGGTTCCATTCCAGGTCAAATATAATGTAATTCTTCATATTAGTTCCAATATTGATTCATCCAAGTAACTGCCAGCTCTGTCCATGGCTCGCACTGAGGAATTACTTCCTTGGCACTTGGGCTCTCTGTTATCTTATTCGCTAGAGCAAGTCCATGTCCTCCCACAGGGAAAATATGTAACTCTGTATTTATATTATATTTCTTAAGTGTCATTGCGAAAAGTAGTGAATTCTCAACAGGTACACTTCCATCTGTATATGTATGCCAGATAAATGTCCTTGGAACATCCTCGCAGGAAGCATTTTCAAGTGACATTTCATCTACAAGTTCATCGTACCTTGTCCCCAGAAGGTTTTTAAACGAGTCTCTGTGCGCAAATTCTCCTGATGTTATTACAGGATAGCATAACATAAGTCCGTTTGGACGAAGCTTTTCCTTATTACTATCGTCAGTATTTCCAAATAGCTTTTCTGATAAGAAATCTTTTTTCCAAAAGCATGCATAACTGGCAGCAAGATGTCCGCCTGCAGAGCATCCTTCAACAACAATTGCATCTGAATCCACATTCCATTCATCCGCATTATCTCTAATTATCTGAAAGGCTCTTCCAAGTTCTAAAAGAGCTGTAGGGTAAGTTGCAGGAGCACAAGAATACCTGAGAATAGCAGCATTAAATCCCTTTGCCAGGAATGTAAGCGCCATTGGTTCAGCTTCTCTGTCTGATGTATAAGCATATCCGCCTCCGGGACATAAGAGGATAAGCGGGCGCTTTGAGAGTTTTATCTCTTTTGATTTCTCCTGAATATATACAGTAAGTTTTGCTCCTTCCAAAGAGCCTTCTTCTTTTATCAGAAATTCTTTATAAAACATTTATAACCCCCGTGTTCAAGTTTATTTGTCATTCTACTAAAATATAAGGTGTATCAATGCATTTTGCAATATTTTCAAATTAGGTGTTGACATTTTGTATTGCATACAATATAATTTAACTAAATCAAAACATTGTAACTAATTTAATTGCACATATATTATTTATGGAGGTCCAAAATGGGATTTTATGATTATTCTGTAACTGATGCTCAGGGAAATGAAGTTTCTATGGCTGATTTCAAGGGCAAGGTAGTTCTTGTTGTTAACACTGCTACAGGTTGTGGCTTCACACCTCATTACAAGGATATCGAGGCTATGTATGAACAGTATCATGATCAGGGTCTTGAGGTTCTTGATATCCCTTGTAACCAGTTCGCTGGACAGACTCCTGGTACAGATGATGAGATTCATGAGTTCTGCCAACTTCATTACAATACTAAATTCCCTCAGATGACTAAGTCAGAGGTTAACGGTGAGGGTCAGCTTCCTCTTTACAAGTTCCTCAAGGAGCAGAAGGGCTTTGAAGGCTTCGGCAAGGGACCTGCAGCTCTTGCTATGAGTGTTATGCTCAAGAAGATTGATAAGGATTACAAGAATAATCCTGATATTAAGTGGAACTTCACTAAGTTCGTTGTAGATCGGGAGGGTAATGTTGTAGCCCGTTTCGAGCCTACAGAAGACATGAAAAAGGTTGCAGAGTGTGTAGCATCTCTTATCTAATCTCCATAAGATTTGCGTAATTGCGATGCAGCAAAACACCCATTATATATTTAGAAACGGCTGAGCAGTGTTAAACTGCTTAGCCGTTTTGACCATTATCTTATAGTTTCAGCTTAGAAAGTCCGGCCTTTCTAAGTTCGATTGCCGCCATAAGAAAAGCTCCCTGTCCTACAATATTGATTCCTTCTGCAATCCAGTTCCAGTAGGCTTTAGCAAAATCTTTGGAAGCAAGATACCCCATACAAAGTGAACACACAAAATTAATTACCAGCAATACTATTATTGAAGGCCTTTTAAGCTTATGCGCAAGGACTCCAAGACTGTAGCATATCATGGCAAGTCCCACGATCATGAAACTGACCATAATAGATGTCCCTTTAAATAGCACAGGCGGTACAACACACATGGCAGCATTTTCTACCTGCTTGTATGAGAGCATGCCTATAAGCCCTAACCCTGAAAACAAAAAGCCAATAGAAATAACCGGAAAATACAAATTATTGAGTGCTTCAAAATCGCATATATTTGCTGCATATAACAATTTGTAAAGAGCTTTTGAGACTCCTGCAAAAACTACATCCATAGTCCCCGTAGAAAAAAGAGCAAAAGCCCCTTTACTCATTTTGAAATACAGATCCCTCTGCAGTTTAACAGCAGCGACCGCGAATAATATGACCGGAACGAAATCTGCCAGGGCCATAATAACGCTGAAATCCTTCATATACCCCTCCAACAAATACCTTTTTCTAAAAAGACCTTACTACCCCACTTTATTCAGATGATAAATAGGCAAAAATGGAATAATGATCGGAGTCTTATTCGCATAATCTATGTATTCCTGATTGTTGCCATAGTGCCCAAGCTGTCTCTTTTCCAGCCTCTGTGCTCCGTTAAACATGATGTAGACAATAGCAACATAGGCAATTATTGCCATGAGCCACTGGCCAATTCCTGTATAAGTTGTAACCCCGCTAATAAATACTCCTGTCCAGAAAATTATCTCCCCAAGATAATTTGGACATCTGACAATTTTATAAAGGCCCTCAGTAGCTACCATGTTAGGATTTATTTTTTTCTGAGCAGATTTCTGCTTGTCAGAAGCTGCTTCAAGGATAAGCCCGCACACTGAAATTACCATTCCAATCACAGGAAGAATCACATCCTTAGACTCGTTTGCATATCTATAGAACATTGGACTTACCTGAATAGTATAAAGAACTGCTGAAAAAAGCCATATTCCTATGCTGACAAATACAGGTATTTTCTTGCTTGCACCGATTTCCCCATTAAACGTTTTCCTGTATGCGGCGCTTTTTATTTCTCTATACAAAAGAAATCCAGATAATCTGGCTCCATATGCGATAAAGAGGATCATCTGTAAAATGCAAAGCCACAATACCCCTTGTGTCCATCCATTATTAAGTGCAATTATAAATGCGCAAATGCCGCCTCCTGCTATAGCAAAACCATAACCTATAGAAAGAAAATATATATATTTGTAAAAACCTACTGCACACAGTACTAGACATACCAGGCAGATAATAAGTAAAGAATCCAGATGTAACATTTTCCGCTCTCCTGTCTTATTTAGTAAAACTGTCCTTGATATATTGTTTGAAGCTCATTTCTCCATAAGTGGTATCGCCTACCATCTCCTCAGTAAGTGTCCACTTTGAAAATCTTAAAATAGCCTCTTTGCCATTCTTTTTGAGCTTGTTAACAAATGCAAGTACATCAAAAAGCCAAGCAGGAGCTCTTTTTATAACAGGTGTCTTACCTGCAGCTTCAAAGCACATATTGGCAATTTCTTCATAGGAATATGTCTCTTTACCACCTACGTTGTAAGACTTGTTATCATCAAGCATGTGCTTAACAATAAACTCACCAAAGTCCTCTGTTGAAATAACATTTGCATGAACCGGTTTTTTACCAAGGAGTGTGACCTCTCCTTTTTCTATCATTGGACGGAATACCTTAACAATGTCGTAAAAGTATCCTGTTGGACGGTGGATTACGTAGGTAAGACCGCTCTTTTTAAGCTCTTCTTCAAAAAGACATTTAGCGTGAAGCATAGGAACCTTTGGAGCCTTATCTGCTTTGATAACTGAGATATAGGTAAATCTCTTAACACCGGCGGCCTTAGCCTCATTCAGAATATTAAGATTTCCCTGATAGTCGATATCATAGTTAGATACTGTTGCTGATCCTTTTGTAAGACCTACTGTTGTGATAACAACATCTGCACCATCACATGTTCCTTTAAGAGTTTCAGGCTTGGTTACATCAACCTTTTTAAATGTATATGCTTTCTCATCAACCCCAATATCTCTTGTCATCATATCCAGAGCCACTACTTCATGTCCCTCTTTGACAAGTGATCTGAAAATATCTGCGCCAAGATTTCCAAAAGCGCCTGCGAGTACTACTTTCATTTTCTTACCTGTAGACCTATAGGCTTATATGTATAGGCCTACTCTCCTTCCCCATTATTATTTTTTCTTTTTCTCTTGTGCTCTCTTATCGTTAATTATCTTCATATGCTCTTCAGTGATGAGCTCAACATTATTCTCTCTGGCCCAATCCACGCATCCTTTAAGAGCTGCCGGAAGAAATACTCTTGGAACATTAAGCATAAGCTTGAGAGCATCATCAGTGAATTTGATCTTGTCATCAATCCTGTCTGCCGCATAACGCACTGACTGAAGTGAAGCCTGTCTCATCTGTAACAGTTCTGCTCTCATATGTCTTTTTCTATGGAACCAGAAGTTCTTACTGTCTCTGTAACCGTAGTCTACAGGGAGAGGTGGGAAATCCTTGGCCCTTACCCCGTTTATAATGGCATCGGAATATTTCTTTTTCATAAGTATCTTGTCGATTCTGAGAATGAAATGCGCTCCGAATTTGCTGGTGATTCCATTGAAATCATGATAAGGTCCTTCATATCCTTCAAGTTGTCCGGGCTGATCCTTATCTGCGCCATCAAGTTCTCTCATCCATGTGCACTCTATAACCTCTATTGCATCGGTCATAACCATCGGTCTTATGTCATCAGGATTTTCCTCCTGAATAAGGCTCTTCTCCAGCCTAAAATTACACTTAGGCATCTTCTCTGATGGCTTGTCCCCTGGCCATGAGAGCTTAACTGCCTCTTTAAAATTCTTGGGATTATCATCAATAAAGTTAATTGCACATTTTCCGGTGCGTAGTATATTCTGTGCTGTATTTGATGAATTACGACAGTTTAAGAGCATTGCGTAATACTCCTTACCTGCTACATAGTAGGGCTGAATTAGTGAATAAGGCCCTAAGTTAGTTGTTCCATCCTCACATAAAGTGCTGATGACTACTGTAGGCATTGGGAAAAAAAGTGATGTCTGATAAAAGTTGTCTACTATCCTCAGATTCTCAAAGCTACTCATGTTGCATGTCCTCCTATTTCTTCGTGTTACCCCTCCCAAAAAATCTGTCACACGAGTTTTTTTATGATCGAATACTGTTTATCAAAAGGTATATTTGCCATAGTCCATCTGATAATTGATTCTGCTATATGGAGCGTTAGAAACTCTTTATCATCGTAGTCAGAGTTTTCTACTGCTCTTGCTATCAGCTGTGCAATTCGCGCCTTGAACTGAACCTGTCTCTTGGATATCACATCCGAAAAAACCCTCTGAGCATCTTCATCAGAAAACAATCTCTCATACTTCCTGATGAATATATCAAGGGCTGAATGAGCCTGCCTCAGGAATGCCTCCGGATCAGAGTCCTGTATTGCTGTTATTACGCTAACGCACTGTTCCCAGTCTTCTAACATGAAGGAAACTATAAGCTCATCCTTGGATTTGAAATAATTGTAGAGTGTTCCAACTGCAATATTGCATCCATTAGCTACTGATCTGATCGTTGTCTTGGCATAGCCATTATTCAAGATCTGATGCATAGCTTCGATTTGTATTTGTTCTCTTAAATTATCAATGATTTTTGGCATATTTTTATCCTTTATGAACGTGTTCGTTATAATTATAACGAGCGTGTTCATATTAAACAATATCGGTTTATCACAAAAAATAAGCGGTCTTTCTGTGCATTAACACAAAAAGCCGCTTATTTATAGCTCATTATTTAATTATTTGAATAGCTTGACTGAAATAAAGAGTCTCCCTTTTCTGGTAGTATTGGAAGTTCCCAAATAAATAAACTTGCCATGTCCTCTTACGGAAACTCTCGCTCCCTCTTTGAGGTCATATCCGCCGCTATAGGCCGTTCTGCCATCTATGAACACTGACTCACTCTCAATCAGCTTCTGTGCCTCAGACCTAGAAAGATGATATACAAAAGCCAGAATTGCATCTATTCTCTCAGATGCAACGCTTCCGCTTATTTCCTCGAACTTTGGTTCAATATCACAATCAGCAGCATTAACTATACCGCACCTTACTGATGTGTGTCTGATCCTTATCAGCTCTTTTTCCATCATCTGAGCAATGTCAGGTGTAGCAAATATATAAGCCTCTTTATCTCCTGCAAGTATATCGCCTATCTGATCACGCTCAATTCCCAGATTCATGATACTTCCGAGGTAGTCTCTGTGATTAAGATCATCTGCAAATTTGTTGTTAAGTGGCTTAATGTGAACACACTTTAGAACTGTGTTGTCAGCCTTTTCCGATGCAAGAAAGGTCTCTTCATCCAGATAATCCGGAAGAAAACAGACCATTGCTCTCTCAGCATCTTCTGCTCCTCCGTACACTACATAACTTGCGCCGCAGTACTCATGAACATTTCCGGGAACGCCCTCAGACGCCAGAATCTGGTAGAACATCGCTATCTCAGATACCGAAAGGAAATCTGTATGCGTCACGAATCCGTTCAAATAAGCTCTGTTTGCCAGGTCTTTAATTCGACCTGCTAAAAAATCTCTTGTCTTTTCTTCCATTATCAATATTCCAACTTAGGTGTCCAGTAATTCTGTCCGTAAATATCAGTAAAGCAGTATGTCTCGATTACCTTGCCCTCTCCAACAGGGAGATTTTCTATAACCATATCAGACATTGCTTTATCTACTGTAACCTGCTCTCCAAGATAATAATTCTGCTGGAAAGTCTGGTCATAGTTGTAGTAATCACAAACATAATCGATAGTATCACCTACATTTATCTCTGTAAGGTTCTTGGCTACAGTCTCTGTCTCACCTTCAATGTAATCAAAGGTTGCACCGGCTACATAGCCGTCTTCATTTTCCGAATCAAATATGAGGATGAGATTAGCTCTCTGACCGTTAAGTTCGCAGGGAACGCGGCCTGTAATTGCGTAGCTGTCACTGTCACCCTGAACATCAATTACATAAAAGGCAACTATCTGACCATCTATAGCAAGCCATGTCTTATCCTCCGGAGCCAGAAGATTTCCCTCTTCATCAAATTCAAACGTAGTATCAAGTCCAAGGTCAACATATCCTTCGCCGTCATCATAGAACATGTTGAGCTTGAGATCATGAACAAGCTTCCACTGCTCTGCAGACAGCGAAATGCAGGTATAATCTTCTGCATTTGTAGTCCATACCAGAGCTGATTGGTCAAACTGGTGACTTGCAATATAATTTGCAGCCTGATCAACATCAAGGCCTTTACCAAGAAATCCTGTATTTGATGAAGAAAGCCCTGAAATACTGCTAAAGTCACTAGATAAAAATGTCGTCAGAAGCTGCGAAATCATGTCAGCTGATGCATTTGTACCGGCACTTGATGAGCCTGTGTTTCCAAGTGTTCCCAAAAGAGATGGCATTGGGCTTGATGTTCCGCCCATTACCTGCTGGCCTGCAACTTCCAGAGAAGCAAAGTTCTGAATACACTTTGCATACTCCTCGTCCATTCCAATAGCTTCATAAGTTCCAACCATTGAATCAACTTTGGATGTCTTCTTATAAGGGAAGTAAATAGACAAACCATAAGCATTTGTCATATTGGAGCTTGTCTTATTATATTTGATTGCACCCTTAAGAGCAGTCGCTAATTCTTTTGCCGAAGGTGTTGCAATTTTGTTCGCAAAATCGATAAGATCGACCTGATCTATCTTGGATGAAGCTGCGAACTCTCTTGTGCTGCTACGGGCATCCGATATTGTTGCGAAGTCGTTTCCTCGGATCATCTCTGATGTATCTTTTGAAAAATCTGCCAGCTCCGAAGGAACTGTATAGGAAAGCTCTGCCAGGTCGATCAGCGAAAGTGTTGTCTTCTGTCCGGGGCAGTTCTGTGCACATGCACTGGTAAAAGAATCAATGATGTTTTTACCAATTTCTGTTGTCTCCATTGATGTGTTACTGCCAAGGGCTGTGAGCCAGTTAGTATAATACCAGCCTACGCCCGGTTCTGTCTCCTCAGAGGCAACAAGATAATCAGCATAGTTGGATACAACAAGCGCATTTTCTACTGTCGCCATAAGACATGTATCAAAGCCTACAAAGTCAAAAGTAACTCCGCCATCCTTAAGCGCTGTATTGATACCTGCAAGTGACATCGCACCTGCAGAAGAAAACTTCTCATCATATCCATATCCACCGGTGGATCCGCCGCCGTGATCCCAGAAAATAAGCTCATATCTGTCAGCAGGATAGTTCTGAGCGCCCCACTTAATAAATCCGGAAAGTGTTTCAGGTTTGGTCATAGGTACGCTTCCGAGATTATCCTTGATGCAGATAAATTTTCCATCTTTTATCTGATAAATCTGGTTGGTAGAGCTTGAAACAACATTGTTTTGCCACTGCTTGGCTCCGCCTGTATAGACGATAAGATTTATCCTGTCATCAAATCTTGCTGAGAGCATCTCCTGAATATCCTTGGAAGCCATTCCGCCTCTTGATTCAAGGTCAGCTCCGCACATATATACCATGATGGTTATAGTATCCTGCCCGTTTCCCTTGATTGTAGTGCGCTTAGCCCTTGCTCCGCTTACTACGGAAGTATCAAGCTTACCAGTATTTGGTGTATCACTCCAGCTTGCTGAAGCCATACTTCCACCGGTATAGGAACTGCCTCCTCCCAGCATGGAACCAAACAGATCGAACATACTACTGTCATATCCGTTTGAAAATCCAGTCTGGGACTGACCTGTCTGAGAGGTAGTCTGCTGCGTTGTAGTCTGAGGCACTGCAACACTCTCATAATCAGTAGATGTATCACCACTTCCTCCAAGGAATGATGTAAGACCACCACCTCCTCCAAGTAGCAGGAAAATAATAACGATTATCATAAAGAGAGGGCTTCTTCCACCTGATCTCTTCATTCCTCCTGAACCTGATCCACTACCATTTCCGCCGCTTGAATAGCCGTTACTGCTTCCGACAGGACCGCCACCAAGGCCATCGCCTCTCTTATGTACGCCCGATCCGCCTTCTCCTATATTCTTTTTTCTTCCAATAGGCCTATCTGCCATTGTCTACCTCCAAAACACCCTATTATACTTACTTTTCAATCTGTCACTTATCTAATTGCCTGTAAAAATCAGCAACTGTCTTATGTCATATTATAGTATTTTTTTATTCATTAATCGAGGTAATAAGAGAGCATACATACTCTTCTGGCTCTGAGCAAAAAGAAAAAAGAGGATAGTCAGCTTTTATGCCCAACTACCCTCTTTGAAGTTTAGAACTACTTAAAATGATAATTTGAAAATGTCATGAATATTACTTGCCTACACTTATGAGTTTGCCGTTTTCATCAAATGTGTATTTCTTGAAGTATCTTGTAATTGTCTCGGATACAGCAAGTGTTCCATCATTCTTGGCATAATATGTATCACCGTCTACTGTGAACATATAATCCTTGGCAACCCTTCCGTTAGCTTTGCCGTAATACCTCTGTCCCTCATAGGTTGTAAAGCCCTTAACAGCCTTGCAATCAGAACCTAAGATATACTCTGAGAAGTAAATTTTTGTCTTAATGTCATGCATGAGCCTTCCATCTGAATCAGGAATATAGTATTCTCCGTCTATTTCCAGAAGTCCGCTATTTACAATCTTACCATTAGACTTTGCATAGTACTTATCACCATTGTAATCGAAAAGACCTGTCACAAGCACTCCATCTTCGCCAAGATAATAATCTGAGCCATATTCTCTGATTATTTCATTACTTGCGATCCTGCCTTCATCAAGAGCTCTGTACTTGTTTTCTCCTACAGTAACCCACTTGTTTATAGCCATTACACCAGTATTTTCAGCAAAGTATCTGAGAATACCATCAACTTCATGGAATCCTGTAAGCTTCTCACCATCTTCTGTTACAAGATAGTATTTACCATACTTCTTGATTAGTGTACCTTCATCCTCAGGCTCTTTTTCCAGATTGTCCTTGATAACAGCTATAAAACTAAGTACAGGATCAGGATTTCCTGTCTTGGCAACTCTAACTGTAACCTGAGTATCTTCTGTAAGCTCAAAGCTGACTGTTTCAAGTCTTGCACTGTCACTTGAGCCAAGAGTGAAGTTCTGCCTTGCAAGCTCTTTGCCGGAAGCGTCAGTTACTGTGATCCTTGTAGGTCTGGATGTATTCCACCACTCCTGATATCCTGTAGCTACAGTGTACTGACCTTCCTCAAGTGTAAATACATAGTCGATTGGTTTATTTCCGGCTGCCCAGAATCCATGTCCCCAGATATCTGATCCGGAGTTCTTAAATCCTACATCATATTTCTCTGCATTTTCAGAGCTTCTCACTCCGCTATATCCTGAAACCTTAGTAGTAGCAAAGTCTTCATCTGCTGATGCATTACGGAGCTGTTTCTTAAGAACGGATCTTGCTGATGTAAGATAAGAAGCCTCTTCATCGCCCAGAACATTTCTTGATGCGCTGTCGTAGAAATAGATCATCTTCTCAGGGATCATACTTACAGTGATTGTAAAAGATCTGTTGAAATCAGCAAGTGTTCCTGTAATCTCGACATCACCTACAAGTCTGGCTGAATTTGTATTCCATGTAACTGCCTTCGTAACTGTGGTGCCATCTGAAAGAGTAAGCTCAACCTCTGAAGGAAGCTTCTCTTCCAGGTCTTCCTTTGAGAGAGCATACTCTGGAAGCTTTGTGTTGATCTCAAATACGCCCTTGTTCTCAAGCTCGTCAAGTGTCCAGTTAGAATAACTTCTAAGAGCAATCTTGTTTCCAGCCAGGAATTCTACAGGAAGCCATACATATCTTGATTCGCTCAGATCACCTGAATTCCATCTGTCTCCCATATAGATGAACTTGCCTGCTGCAGCATCTACAGGGAATACGCAAGTTGACTGTGTTCTATAGGTTGTGTTTGCACCATCATCTGTACAAGGGTTGTTTACTGTTGTCCAAGGTCCAAGTGGACTGCTTGCATATGCATAGCTGGCCGGGTTTGGATCCCATCCTGTACATCCTGATGTGATCATGTAATATGTTCCATTATACTTGAACATTGCAGGAGCTTCTCTTGATGCACCGGCAAAGTTAAGTGTGAAGTCCTCACCAAGAACTGCATGCTTCTGATCTTTGGCAAGATATGTATACTCATCGTTGAGCTTGGCAATATACATATTTGTATTGCCGTCTGAAGAATACATAACATAAGCTGTTCCGTCATCATCCTTGAAGACGTTCATATCTCTTACAGAACCCCATGCTGATTCATCGCTATCCCACTGATGATCTGCTGTCTCTGAATAGTTGAGCTTATATGCTCCAAGGAACTTAAATGGTCCAAACGGTGAATCTGAAATAGCAACTCCGGCTTTAGCCTTACCATAATTAGAGCCTGTAGGATTGCTCTTTGTATTGCCATCGCAGTGCCACCACATTACATACTTACCGGTCTTGTCGTTATAGAGGACTTTAGGCCTTTCCATAACTGTTCTGTCAGCTGCGATATTCCAATAAACTTCTTCAAGCTTGTTGTCATACTGTGAATCATCTGCAGCCTGATCCTTGTAATCAGAGTACAGTGACGCAAAATATTCGTCTTCTTCAAAGATTGAAAGATCTGCCTTATAGCCGGCTTCTTTGAATTTGCCATAGTCTTCATCTGCAATAGGTATTGCTCTAAATGGTACGCCTTCATCAGTCCAGTTATAAAGGTCTGTTGAAGTATAAAGATGAACACCTACAACAGGCTGATAGTCATATGTCTTATCTTCACCATACCAGTAATACTTGGTAACTCCGTCAATTGTGAACTGCTGGATCTGTCCGCCATGGGCCTGTACAAGGATTCCATTATTATCATAAAGTGGAGCTCCCTCTACACCTGTTATGGATGAATAAGTAACAACAATTGCCAACGCTTTAAATGCCTCTTCAAGATCCTTATAAGCCTTCTTAATAGCAGCAACATCAGTTGATTTAACGTCAATAAGTGCCTGCGCTTTGGCTACTGCTTCTTCAAATACAGCAAGGCTCTTTTCTGAATAAACTTTTCCTTCCATTTCCGCTCTGTATTTGTTAATTGCAGAGATCAGTGTTTCGTAAGTATACTCAGGTACTGCTTTTACAATTACATAGCTAAGAAGCGGGTCAACATAAGAACTTGTTCTGTTAGTAGCGTATGCGTACAGATTAAGTGTTCCGTCTGTAACTTCTACATTATATGTTCGCTCAACAAGTGAACCCTGTCCAAGATTAAGACCTGATTCAACGTTTACACCTTCAAGATCATAGCTTATATCTCTTGCACTCCAAGGGCTCTTAACACCGATAGTAACAAGATATTCGTTATTGCTTCTGTCAGGAAGCTCGAAGCTGTAGTACAGTCCACTTACGCCCTTTTCATATGTCCATCCCTTATCTGACATATAAGCATAAGTTCCTGTAAGAGTTCCATCTGATGCACCGCCATTTACTCTTACACCGTAGGAAGGATCTGTGCCATATCCCCACTTAAGCCCTGTTCCTGCATCAACTGCATCTTCCTGATCAGTTACTGACTGATATAGACCAAGCTTATAGCCTTCAGGAACCTGTGCAGTACTTTGACTTGCAACATCTACAAGATAGAGTACATAGTCATTTGCTGCTATTTCTTCCTCTGAGAATACGTTTCCATCTGTTTCTACAAATTCAGAAATCTCTTTTGCCAAAAGATCTACATCTTCCTGTGTTGTTGCTGCTCTGAGCATCAGTCTCTGTGCTCTTTCAAAAAGAGAATGAAGACGAGCTGACTTTGACTCTGAATAGTCAGATGTATCCATGACCTGAGCCTTTGCAAGAACACTCTTTAGTTCATCCAGATTCAAATTCTTCTGAATTCTGATAAATGAAAGAACAGGGTCAGGACCGCCATTTTTCCTTACAGAGAAGGTTACATTACCTGCCTCAGTAAGGTTGTAGCTGTAAGATGGTGTATTCCAGTTATTATTGCCGTTCTTGGCATTTGTATTACCTATGAGTGTTTCGCCACCATCAGTCACCGCATAAATTGACATAGGTCTTGACTGATTCCACCACTCCTTAAATCCAAAGGTAAGTGTGTAATTGCCAGCTTCAAGAGGAACTGTGTAATCAATGCTCTGATTAGAATATGCATACCAGCCATATGCCCATGGGTCATCGTCCGAATTATTGTATGCACCGTAATCTGCAAGTCTTCCCCAGGTTCCATCGTACTTCTGATCAGAAACCTCGTTGAAGAGATCTGCATAGGAGTCCATTGTTCTGTAGGAAGTATGGCCTACTTCGTTGTCGTTACAATCAATGTACCATGCCATGTTAGGATCAACGTACTTGATAGCATATGTTACTTCATATCCGTATCCATCAAGTGTTCCTGTAACCTCACTAGCTGTGGCAAGATCTACATTTTCAAGATCCCATGTAACTTTTGCATTGATTGTATTATTCTTACTGGTCTTAACGCTTACTGTCTCCGGAAGAACAGGAAGTGTTCCCTTTGCTGCATAAATATACTTATCATCTACAGCAACTACTGTCTCTGCGCTGCTGTCATAAGTAACATCCTCAATAGTATAGGTTGTGATTGAGTTAGCCTTAAGCGTAGCTGTAACTGTCTTAGCAGCTCTGTCCACAACGATATCGTCATTTGCTGTTACATCTGCCCAGTTCTCGCCATCTGCCCTGCTTCCGCTTGTACGAATGGCTGTAACCTTAGAGCCAATCTCAGAGAAATCCTGAAGATTGAACTTCCATGTCTGGTCATTTCCTGCTGTATTTACTGCAACGATAACAGCCTTTTGTTCTTTAGGATCGTAAGCAGCTACTGTTGAATCACTTGATCCAATGATTGCATAGCCTGGTCTTATGTATCTTGAGAACTGACCGAATGCGTAATATTTTTTGCTAAGAAGAAGCTCTTTGGTATCATGATCTGCTATTGCGATTCCCCAGAAGCCATCTCCGTTCGAAAGCATCTTTTCAACAGACTCTCTTGTAGCTGTATCAAATTCGTTATTGGAATCGATGTGGATATCTACTGCATCCCACATGATCCATGCTGATGGCATCATGCCATTTATATCAGTGATTATTCTGTTGGCAAAACCAAGGCCAGCTTTCATCTCACCAGCATTTGAGCCTGCTTCAAAAGTTCCATCAACCTCACTCATCCAGAGGTTCTTGCCTGCTGACTCAGAAAGAGCCTTAAGTCCGGCTCTGTTTGAACCTGAATATGTGTGAGCATCGATTCTGTCTACTACTTCTTTTGCCTCATCTGTTAATGCGTTAAAAGAGGTTATTGCAGTATCGATACTTGTCTCATCAGAAGCAGAGATGAGAATATCAATGCCTTTTTTCTCAAGCTCTTTATTAAGCTCAACAAGAATTCTGGATTGAGACTCTCCTATGTCGAAGTGGCAGCCTTCCTGCTTGTTGTTAAATGCTGACCAGTAATTTGTGTAAGGCTCGTTCATAGGAGTTGTGCTCTGGAAGTTTATTACTCCTTCATCTGCCCAGTGCTCAATAACATCAGCCATATAGCATGCAAATGCTGTATAGGAATCTGCTCTTAAATTATCAACGTTTGGATCTACGCCGCCTGATGAGCATCCAGATACTGTCATGAAATATGGAGGTGAATTTGAAAATGCCTCGCCGATAAACTCATCTCCGGCTGCCTGTGCTGCTGCAATGAGAACGTTCATCTGGTTTCTGTCAGCATCCCAGTCATAGTTCCATGCAAATCCGCAGTCAAAATCAGCTCTAACAAAGTTTGTCTCATAATACTCAGCATCATGCTTCTCAAGATTGATCTTGGTTACATCTGTTGCATAGCCGGGAACGATAGAGTCTGATCTCTTTATGTGAGCTCCGTGAAGGAAATCGCTGCTCTCAGGAAGCACGCCTTCCTCACCTGACTTAATAACTGCCATCTTAACAAAATCAAGACACCAGTCACCATCTGCTCCGCCGATATCGATCTTGTTAGCTCCGGCCTTAAGCTCAACATCGCTAAAAGTAACAACATAGAGCATGTTGTTATTTCCGGAAGCTACAAGGTTCTTATTAACTTCTGCAGCTGGAACTGTATAAATCTTGGATTCACCAGGAGTAGTTTCAAGAAGCTTATCTGCAGTATTATCTTTAGCTGCAGTTTCTTCTGTATCTTCACTTGCAGCATCATCTGCTGTCTCTTCTGTTGTTTCTTCTTTTAATTCTTCTGTTGTTGCCTCTTCAGAAATAGTAGCTGCCTTATCTGCCGAATCATCTACTACTTCATTATTATCCGTTGAAGCTACAGCTACCGCTTCATCTGCAGCTTTTTCTTCTGCTGATGTAGCCTCACTTGCTGCTTCATCTTTTTTACTATCACCCTCAAGAATATCGCCTGATACAACAACGTCCCCTTCTGTTCCAGCCTCTTTGCTATCATGGCTGTATGTTGTCATATCCTCTGAAGTAACCTTTATACTAACGCCTCTTTTGTTTGTTCCTGATAAAGTGAACAACATTTTGATAGTATACGTTCCATCTTCTTCTGAATTAATCAAATAGTGGAGATTATCGCCTGACCCGATCTCTCCATCCAAATTATTGATCCATCCAATTGCGTTAAAAGAGCCTACTTTCTGGCCAGAAGTAAGTCCAAAATCAGCATCTGACTTGGAATAGCTTGCATCTGCCAAACTGGTATTTGTTGAAACACTCATTTTAGAACCGCTGTAACTAAGGTTCTCAGATGATGTGTCATAAAAATAAGCCTTCTCATTAACAGGTACCTCAGGTGATTCCCCAACATTATCACCACCACCTACGTTGTATCTGCCGATTGTCATACCAAGGCCTTCTTCTTTATCGAAGAAAGCTGTTGCCGACTGTTTTGTAAGCTCATCACTGTAGCCTACACGGTTAGCCCACCAACAAAGACTTGTGCCAAATCCCTGGAATTCTCCAAATCCATCACCATCAGTATCATTAAATACTGAGGCAATTGCCGGTGACAGCTTAACAGTTCTGTCAACTTTGCCCTCTGCAGCCTGTGAAGTTACAGTGGCGGCACTTCCTGATGTAAAGGCTGTTGTAAACGCAGTCGTCACACCAAGTACTGAAGCTAGTACTCTCCTCCAATTCCTTTGCATTCTTTTTCCCCTTTCAACTTTTTCATACCGAGTTGCCTTGTGACGAAATAAGTTAGTGATAATTTATAAATTATCGCTAACTCTTCCACTTAAAATTCTAAGATTAATTGTAAGATAATACTATATTGCAATTTTACTAAAATTTTACTTCAAAAATTTTACACATTTTTAGTATATTTATTTCATTGATTTTCGTACTTTTCCACAAAAAGAAGCACCCATCATTTTGATGGATGCTCATATATCTTCGCATGCATGATGTTTCGAATGTTTCATTCAAGAAAACATTGGTTTTTGAGGCGAATTACTGCTTTTTCCTGATACTCCCCCGCTCTTTAAGTGTGGTTGGAATAAGTGTTGTAAATGGAATATTGACATACCCGTTGATCAGCTTGGTAAGAGCTTCGACCGCTGCCCTTGCCATTTCGTCCATATAAATATGTATTCCTGTTATCGGTGGCTGCATATAGGAAGCAAGAACTGTGTCGTTATATCCAAGAACACTGATATCTTCAGGAACTCTTAAGCCTGCATTCTGAACTGCCTTGATTGCTCCAAGAGCAGTAGCTTCATTGTAGGTAAAAAGAGCTGTCACTTTCTCTTCATCAGGTCTAAGATTATTATCTCCTATAATGAATTTTGTGATATTTTCTGTGGCATTTCTCGCTGTTCCTGTGACATCTATGGTCTCAGGATGCACTTTGTTGCCGTATTCTCTGGTAATTGCCTTAAATATTCGGCGTCTGTCTTCAGGTGCTGTTACAGCCTTGGAATCCCTTGAATTCTCCGGCCCGACAAAAGCTATGTTCACATGTCCCTGCCTTACAAGATAATCTACTCCCTGTCTTACGCCTGTTTCATAGTTTGTCTTAATGCTACAGTATTTCTGCTCATCCGGAGAAGAATCTACGAAAACTATTTTCTCAGTTCTTTTCCTCATGGCTGATATTCTGTCTTCTGAGAACTGCCCTATGGCTATTATTCCATCAACGGGCCTTCCCATGTTCCTGTATTCAGAAAGTCCTTCATCATACTGCATTGGAACCGCTTCTATTTCTTCTTCCATGCATACTTTTTCAACATTGTTTTTAAGATACATGTAATAGGCATCTTCTATCTGCTCACCTACACTGAGCATTTCTACAATTCCAACTCTTGAAAGCTTATGAAGGCCCTTTTTTTTGGCTGCTTCATCTCTTTTCCTCTCAGTCTTGGTCTTGTAATTAAGTCGCCCAGCTGTCTCAATAATGAGCTCTCGTGTGGATTCAGGTACATTTAATGTGTCATCCTCATTAAGAACTCTTGAAACCGTCGCTATAGAAAAGCCGCTTTCCGCCGCAATTTCTTTAAGTGTTGCCATGTTCCCCCTTCGCATTCCTTAATGCTACCAATATGATATACGAATATTCAGAAACTGCTAATTCCTCATATTTGTTTAGTCATGACTATATTCGGTATCCTATATTATTACCTGATGATAAATGTAGTAACAGAACTTCCCTTGATAAAGCTTGTAAATGTATTGCCGTTTTGTGTAATTCCACATGTATCCGTTACATCTGCCCAGTTCTCATCGCCACTTGTCCTGATTGCTGTGATGTTTCCTGTTCCGGTTTCAAACTTAGACAGATCAAATTCCCATTTAAGATCATCTGAATTTGTATTAAGTGCTACTATAACAATACTCTTATCTTCCTTGTTAACTGCTGCTACTGTATTATCTGATGAACCAACAAGGGTATATCCAGGGCGGATATATCTTGAGAACTGTCCAAGAGCATAGTATTTTTTGCTAAGAAGGAGCTCCTGTTTATCGTGATCTCCAATTGCAATTCCCCAAAAAGGAGTGCCCTCCTCAATTATCTTGTCTGCTTCTGCTCTTGTGCAGGTATCATATTTATTATTTGAATCTACATGTAGGTCTACTGCGTCCCACATTATCCATGCGCTTGGCATAAGGCCGTTTAAGTCTGTCATGATAGCTTCTGTAAAACCAAGAGCTGCGCTCATTTTGGTAGCTTTTTTACCAATAGAATAGGTTCCATCAACTTCGCTCATCCACAGATTAACACCTGCTTCCTGAGCAATTGTCCTTAGCATATTTCTCTGTGTTCCCTGATAAGTATGGGTATCTATTCTGCTCACTACTTCTCTGGCTTCTGCAGAAAGGTTCTTATAAGACATGATAGCCGCTTCAATACTGGTTTCGTCAGATGCGCAGATTATTATGTTTATACCCTTATTCTGAAGCTCTTTATTAAGCTCAACAAGTATCCTTGACTGCGACTCTCCCTGAGAAAAGTGGCATCCTTCCTGTTTCTCGCTTTCAAATTTCCAGTAGCTTGATGCGGGCTCATTCATAGGATCAACGCTCTGGAAGTTTATCACTCCCTCTTTTGCCCAGTGCTCTATTACATCTGCCATATAACAGGCAAACGCTGTATAGGAGTCCTCTCTGAGATTATCAACTGAAGGGTCTTCTCCGCCTGATGTACATCCTGAAACTGTCATGAAATATGGGGGCGAATTAGAAAAGGCTTCTGCAATAAATTCATCTCCCGCAGCCTTTGCTGCAGCCATCAGGATATTCATCTGATTCTTGTCTGCATTCCAGTCATAGTTCCATGCAAATCCGCAGTCGAAGTCAGCTCTTGCAAAATTGGTCTCGTAATACTCTTTGGTATTCTCTGACAGATCAATTTTCGTAACATCTGTAGCATAGCCCGGAACTACTGAGTCTGATCTTCTGATGTGATCCTTGTGAATAAAGGGGTTTTCCTCCTTCATCGAAGCTGTGATGTCTTCTGTTGTTACGTTATCTCCGCCGCCAACATTGTATCGGCCTATTGTCATACCAAGTCCTGTTTCCTTGTTAAAAAAGGCCTCGGCTGAATCCTGAGTAAGCTTCTCACTGTAGCCGCATCTGTTAGCCCACCAGCAAAGGCTTGTTCCAAAGCCCTGAAATTCTCCATATCCATCTCCATTAGTATCGTTAAATGTCTGAATATTACTGGTATCAAGCTTGATTGTCCTTGAAATCTCCATATTTGCTATTGTCTCCTCAATATCATTATCTGCTTTATTCTCGGCGCTGTCAGATGAATCGATTTCATTACTTGTTTTATCAGCGAATTCAGCATCTGATCTTTCCTGCACCGCTTCATATGTATTGTCATGCTCTGCACTCGCACTTCCGCACCCAACAAGCTGACTTCCTGCTAATATCCCTGCAAGTATCCCGGCAGATATTTTTCTTCTCATTGTGTTTTTCCCCATAATCTGTACACTCATGAATAAATAGGTCTCTTTATTACCATTATTTATTACCATTAATTGATGATTTGCTCTATGATTATCATTTTCGTCATTCTACAAATCATGATAATATATCTGCTTATATATTAGAATTCATTTTTTTACTAAATTTTTACTCATATTTATGTTTAATATAAATAGCGGCACTACTGCTTCATTTACAATAGTGCCGCCTTTTGACATTTCTATTTAATTAGATTACTCCAGCTCTTTAGCCACTTCCTTGAGAAGGTTTCTGATTTCGAGATGCTGAGGACAAACAGCCTCACAACCACCGCACTCTATGCAGGCACTAGCTGCCGCATGTTCGTCAGTAACAAGAACGTTCCTGTAATACATTCTCTGATTCCAGTCGTTGAATATCTTTCTGGTGTTGTAACAAGCAAACATCTCCGGAATCTTGATATTCATAGGGCAGTGATTCTGCTCTACGCAGTAATGACACGCTGTACATGGAATCATATCAAGGCCCTTGTAAATAGCTGTTACCTTGGCTATTGCGCCCATTTCCTCTTCTGAAAGTGGTTTAAACTCCTTCATGAAAGATACGTTATCCTTCATCTGTTCCATATTACTCATACCTGACAGAACAACTCTTATTCCCTCAGGACCTGCTGCGAATCTGATAGCGTAGCTTGCATTTGAAAGTCCGTTTCCAAGCTCATCATAAACTTTCTGCGCCTCAGCAGGAAGATTTATAAGACTTCCTCCCTTAACAGGCTCCATTATGATCATAGGTTTGTTGTGCTTGCGACAAACCTCATAGCACTTACGGCTCTGAACACTTGGATCCTCATAATCAAGATAGTTAAACTGAATCTGCACGATTTCAACATCAGGATAAGTTGTAAGAATCTTATCAAGAACCTCAGGACTGTCATGAAAAGACAGACCTACGTGCTTAATCTTACCCTCTTTTTTCAGCTCAAATGCTGTCTCGTACGCTCTGCACTCTTTGTACTGCTCGAAATTTCTTGCATTCTGAGCATGCATAAGATAAAAATCAAAGTACTCCACACCACAGAGCTCAAGCTGACTCTGGAAAAATGGTCTGATGTCCTCTTCCTTGTGGAAGTAGGAATCTGATAATTTGTTAGTTAAAAGAAATTTCTCTCTTGGATATCTGTCTGAAATAGCTACCTTAATAGCCTTCTCTGACTTGCCATCAATGTATCCGTGAGCTGTATCAAAGTAGTTGAAACCATTATCAATAAAGTAATCAACCATCTCCTTGAACTGCTCAATATCTACTTCTGACCCGATCATTGGAAGTCTCATACATCCAAAGCCAAAAAAAGTCTTTATTTCTGGAAATGATTTGTCCATCGCTTGCCCTCCGAACAGCGCAAAAATGCAACTGATAAGGAGTCTCATCAGTTGTGCGCAATAATATGTTATTAAACCTACCTAAGTGTATTCTAACATGGCCCGCCTCATAAACAAATGGCAATATTTCCGATTATTTTTAGAAAATATTGTTGGTTTTGATACTTACCATAAAACTAATCATTCAAACCAGCCAAGTTTATTTCTCAAATAATCCACCAGCTCTTTTGCCGCATTCTGATGTGATTTGAGTCCTGGATGCATATGAGATCCGAAGGTTTCCATTGTTGTATTTGGAAGCTGGAAGAATGAAACTTTTTCATCTCCCGCATTTTCTTTATATTTATTTATTCCCTCTGTTATAACAAGATTGAGATCACTGCCTAACATTCCGTAGCTCCATATGATCTGCGCATTTGGATTATGTTTTCTTAACATAGTCAAAAAATCAATTATTGCAGAAACTATTTTGAGCTCATCTTCTCTGTTTCTGGTTCCGTCAGTGTTTGTCCTCATCTTGTAGGTCTTGCCATCGTCAGGATTTAAAAACTCAGGCTGGTTAAAAGAAGTAACGTCATTAGTTCCGAGGTTAACAATAATCGCATCAGGTTGCCAGCTTGCAAAATCATATTCCTCCTGAGCTCCCAGTTCCTCGTTCATTTCACCTTTTGCAAGGCCGCATACTTTCTCATATACAGAAGGAAGATTATGCCTTACATCATTATCCCATCCGCAGAATACTCCCCAGCCTCCCTGAGAAACAAGGTGATAATCTGCGTTAAGTGCCTTGGCTGTCATAGTCGCATAGTTAGCAGAAGCACTCATATACATTGGGATCCAGTCTACATCATCAAATGCTCCGTAGCTGCCTTCTCCTGATGTTATGCTGTCTCCGATAAATTCAAGCTTTCTGCTATATACAGGAACATTTTGAAATTCTCCATCATGTTTAAATCCTTTGATCAGAAGCTTAACCTTGGGATCGTCATTCATTGCCTGAAGCTCTCTATATAATCTGACTCTCTTAGGCGTTGTCTTTTCCATGCTCCTAAACAGGCACAGGCTGTGCTCACCCGGAAGAAGCATCTGTCTTGCCATAAACGCGCCATTTATTTCAAGTGCAACCCACATTTCATTGACATCAGAATCTGTTTCCAGATCGATCCAAAATTCAGATCCTGTAACAACAACCTCTACTCCACCTCCGTTGAAAAAGACAGGCAGAGGCTGACGCATTTTACCTGTTCTTCCAAGGATATTGATCTTATCTGAAGAGATATTACTTATCTCTGTGTATTGTAAAACACTCATATTGTCCTCCCGCACAATTACTTATTAGGCAGTGTTTCTGCTCTGTGCTCAATATTTTGCTGGAAGTTAATAACATCTTGATTGTATTCCTCTTCCATAAGTGATGAATTTATCAGAAAATCTGCAGTTGCCTTGTTGTTGGCAAATGGAATATCGTAAACCTGCGCAATTCTCATAAGAGCTTTTACGTCAGGGTCATGAGGTGCCGCTGTAAGAGGATCTGAAAAGAATATTACAAAATCGATCTTACCTTCTACAATCTTGGCACCAATCTGCTGATCTCCGCCAAGTGGTCCTGAATTATAACCTCTAACAGGAAGGTCTGTTGCATCAGCGATCATTCTGGCTGTTGTTCCTGTTCCGCACAAAAAGTGCCTTTTTAAGATTTCTGAATTATCCTTGCACCATTTGATCAGCTCAGCCTTTTTTCCATCATGAGCTATAAGCGCAATATTTTTCTTTTTGGGAATTGTAAGTGTTATTTTTTCTTCCATATTTTCTCTTTCCTTGCTATTTTTATTTGTTTTTTACCATTATCGTTTTTCTGATGAAAGACAATAATCTATGACTTTTGACACTTGCACCATCTTATTCTACTGCTTCTGATTACCGGTTTCTCTTTTATCAAGTAGAAATCCTATGATTGCACCTGATAATACTCCAATAATTGTCCCCATAAAGAGATTTGATACTGTAAGTCCCAGAATAAATCCCGCAATCAGGCCGATGAAAACATATAATCCGGTCCATGAGGTCTTTTGCTTTTTCATGGAGTAATAGTCGTTTCCATCTTTAAACTGTCTAAATACGTAACCGGCTTTTTCCAGTCCCTTTACTCTATGGTCATTTTCATGTCTGCACTGCGTTGAGATTTCTCTGATATCATCAGACTGAAAAACAAATCGCGCCATTGAATAAAAAAGCTCCTGTACATATTTACTCTTTTCATACTCCTTCTCAAGTTCAACTTCCATCTGAACTTCGCCATTTAAAATGCCGTTTTCAAAGTGGATACTACCGACTCTTGCCTTGTCACCATCGTTAAGTGATACGCTCCACTCCTCTTCTAAAACATTTTTCTCATTGCCAGGTGCAATAATGAAGTGCTTAGTCTTCAGCGGAAAAAAGTTTTCTGCCATTGTTCCCCATTCCTTCCTAAAAAATATAATTCTAGATATTTCCTTCAATGTACACGATAACATGATCATCCTGCTGATATTGTCTGCCTTCTACAACCTTGAACGGATGCTGTTTGCAGACTCCGCCAAACCACTCATAGGGCATATCATTTTCTGTCTTACCATCTACTATTTCCTGAATACCATCCCTCACACACCGCATCAGTGAAATGTCATCAAAATCTCTTGCGTGTCCATGAAGAATATAATCTGCCTCTTTTTCCAAAAACAGAACATCGTCTATTGCCTTGACACATTCTCTGTAAGTCATTGCATGTGGAACCTGCAGCCACAGATGGTGATTGATTGCATCTCCTGTAAAAAGAATCCTATCCTCTTTTAGAAGCAGTATTATTCCTCCGGGAGTATGGCCCGGAAGATCGTAAACTTCAAGCGTTTTCCCCCCAAGGTCTACTACGTCGCCTCCCTTTATTTCTTTAAAAGGAGGGAAAGTCAATCCTCTTTCATTACATTCTTCTATAAACTCAGGATCTTCGATGAATTCTTTTGTCATAGGAATATCTTTTGGATTTATATATGCTTCGTCAAAAAAGATATTTCCGTAGATATGGTCCGGATGGCCATGAGTATTTATAACTATGACAGGCTTGTCAGTTATTTCTTCTATTACCTTTTTATAATCGTGAAAAGCCAGCATTGTATCTATAAGACAGGCTTTCTTTTCCCCAATGACAAGAAAACCTGTACACTCATGATTCTCGTCCAAAAGATACAGATATGGTCTTAATTTCTTTACTATCAGTTTTTTGCCCTCATCCATAAGTTCACCCTCCTAGAATCCATAGTAATAGATTAGAGCCCTGACATCTACCTAATTGTTGCGGGTATTTATTAATATTACAAAGAATCTCATCCATTCGCTTGCCGGTCTTGTGCAACAAAAATGGGTCAGCTCTTTTTATAAGCCGACCCTGATTATTATTTGAAAAATATTGTGAGTATTACAAACCACTAACAGACTTCATATATTGAATTCTATTATGTCTACTCAAGTATATTTCAGAAAGCTTTTGTAACCGTCATTTCTACTACTCCGCCTTTGATAGAAATCTTAATATCATCAGCGAGCTTTTTAAGTACTGATTGTTCATAACGATCCCACTCAGGATCATCAATAAATCTTCCAACAACGTCAGAAGCAACTTCGTCCGGAAGCTCATAGTATGTTTTATCACTTTCGGAGAGCATCGCCTCTTCAAAGGCATCTCTTAGCATTCCTAAAAAGGTTGTTGCTGCTTCATTTTTATGTGATGAGGCAGAAGAAAGAAGAAGGTGTCTCTTTTCCTTGTCCATCACAGTCTGCGTTGTCATCTTGAGATCATACTTGCCATTCTCGCACTCGACCCAGTAAGAAGCCTTAATTTCTCCGGTAATACTGCGTGCCATGCTGAGCATCTCTTCAGCACACAACTGAAGCTTTAATGATTCCTTGTCACTAAGCCCGTTAAAATCAGCTATTTTTTTGGTTGCCTCTACAGCTTCTTTAAAGCCCAATCCTTTATTATCAATTGTAACAACATCTGACTTCATCTATAGCACCTCCTTAGCGCAGATCACTCAACGTCTAGTAATTCATCAAAGCCTGTTACTTCAAATACCTCTTTCACAATGTCATTGGCATTGACAATTTTCACGTTTCCTTTGTTGTGGAGCTGTTTTTTGGCAATAAGAAGAGTCCTTAGGCCAGCAGAAGAAACATATTCCAGATTCTTCATATCAACAGTCAGATTCTTGACATTATCCAGGCTTTCTCTTATTACCTGCTCTAAGTCAGGAGCTGTCATTGTATCAAGTCTGCCTTCAAGTACAATTTCAAGTTGATCACCATTCAGGTTTTTGGTTATAGTCATACTTGCCCTCCTTGCTATAAACGGGTCATCTGTTTTGTAACAATAATTTTATCATAATTAAGTGTATATTTATAGCAACCTGACGGCTATCCTTTATTAATTTTTTCTTAGGAAGAAGGTTAGACAACCTTGTCTATTAACTTTTTAAGACCACGCTCATGAAAGTTCCAGCTTCTTTCCTACCACTATAGCTTTGGAATCGTGTCCATGTCCTATTTCTGTTGTAGTAGCAACAGGTAATGAACTCGAAACATGCATTTTAAGCAAATCATAAACCGACAGCTCAAGATCTGCTTTTTCATAATTTGTAAATGTTCCGAGTAGCACTCCTGAAACCTGATCAAATACCCCGATTTGCTCTAGTTGTGTAAATAGCGTAGCAATCTGTCCAGATTCTCCGCCCAATGATTCAAGCAAAAGAATTTTCTCATTCATATCAGGCCAGTATTTTGTACCAGCCAGCTTCAATAGGCATCGTATATTACCACCTACCACTATGCCTTCCATATGATTACCCTGAAGGAACTCATAATTAAAATCAAATAGCGAAGTCCTATTCCCTGACAAGTAATCTGCGAATCTTTGTCTCTGCACATCAGCTTCGGAATATACCATATTTTTTACCTGATATAAAACAGAGGATTTTCCCGTCATCGTATAAATAGCATTAATCACAGTCGTCAGGTCACTATAGCCCCAAAACATCTTATTTGACTTGGCAATTAAGTCGTAATCAAGGTATTTGAGTACCCCATTAGCCAAATCACCACCAGATATATCATAAATTTCATCTATGGAATCATCTGTCCAAAACTTCATTAAGTCCGCAGCTCTTTCCTCATCTGTACCACTAAATTCGTCTGTTTTTGACATTATATGTGGTGACAGAACCGCTTCAATCCCCATTATATTCAGAACATCTACAAGCTGTTCATTCTGCTCTTTCCACTCTTTTCTCTGTCCATTTGAACAAGCTACAATTCCCACCTTCATCGCTTTTCACCCTTTACAAATTCATACACTTTCTCTGACCAGCTCCAGATGTCCTTACAATCATTATCAAGATAGAATGTCTTAGTCTGAAAGCTTCTTGTAAAAAACTCCATCCCAGCATTCGGTACATTCATATTCACCTATCTTAATTATCATTTATAACCACCATTTCTATGAAACCACTTTATATTTTAGCCTGATATAGGAGTTTTCCAACAGATCACAACTAATAAGTCTCAATACGCCAAGCTTGTTAAGTTCTTTTTCACTTACAATAGAAGTGCCATCAATTAGTGTAGAAGTATCTTTTCCTCCGATTAGTACAGGTGCAATTACTATATCTACATAATCAAATAGCTTTTCACGAAGGAACATTTCATTCATTGTTCCGCCACTTTGGATTGTGATTCTCTCGCAGCCATATTCTTCTTTCAAAGTAGCAAGCGCCGCTTCAAGAGATAGTTCTTCCTGATAGATAATATGTAGATTTACCTCTTCTACACTATACGCAGGATGATTCTTATTAGATGTAATAATGTTGCTAATTCCATCCGCTGTCACAGCCTTACTCTCACTCGCTGTCACAAGCCTTTTCATTTTTCTGTCATAAGTTTGGAGAGGTTTGTGCGGCATCAGCCGCACTCCTCTTTATGATATTTCTCAATCCATCTGTCTGCCTCTGCAATGGCTCTTGCTATTGCTTTTGCATTATCCTGGTTTAGGTTCGT
>JAEEGL013163946.1_pt1 | contig 33136 bp, 29 predicted proteins | sample 9134231 | NCBI WGS metagenome assembly JAEEGL01 (sample SAMN16246548, study PRJNA631951) | gut metagenome | biome: gut microbiome; feature: rumen; material: fiber-attached | host: Bos | place: Iran: Karaj | collected 2018-10 | reverse complement strand
TTGGAGAACGATCCTCTTTACAGAAGGATCTTAAGCGGCGGCGGAACATTCCTGTCGAACCTCGTCCTCGGTACGAAACTCAAGGACATGACGAGCGGCTTCGAAGCATTCAAGAAAGAGGTCCTCGAGAAGTTCGACTTCGACAAGTTCCTGTCGACAGGTCACATGTACCAGACAGAGATGAGATTCTACTGCAGAAACTACCGAACGATAGAAGTCCCCATCCACTACACGGCGGGCAAATCATCACTGAAGTTCAAGTCAGTAAAAGAAGCACTGGTAATCCTGTTCAAGTTAAAAAAGAACGAGAAACTGGTATATAAGAACTAACCAACAGCCGGGCGCAACCCGGCTTTCTTATTATCAGAAAACCAGCCAACCCCAGGGTGGTGTGGGCGGGGATTCGTCACCCAAGCATCTTAAGATAAACACCCGCAGCGTCAACTATTCGCTGCATCTTAAGGCGGATTCGATCATACTCGCCACGGGAAGCAGCGACACTTGCCGCCTGATCCACATGATAAACATGCAATGCGGGATCAAACACAAGCTTATACCCCTTATCCTGGCACCTCTTGGCAAGGATAAACTCCTCATAGTAAAACTTCGTCACCGGGCAGAAGAGCTTATCCTCCGTCTCGATAAACCTACGGGTAAATATAACACACGCACCGCACGGAACCGCATCCTCGGTAAGCCCTGTTACAGGAGCACCGACCTGCGTACTTCCGGCAAGATATCTCTTCATGAAAGGATATGCCAACGGGTAGACCCCGAGCACCATCTTATTAAGACGAATCGTCTTCTTCACTTCCTTGGCACTTCTTAACCTTAGTGCGATCGGGCTCTGATGCTCCCCTGTTCCGACCTTCTCCACGTCCGGTCCTACAACAGCATATTGGGAATTCTCATATGACAGCAGCACACTCTCAGAGAACCTGTCATCAAACACCAGGTCATTATTCCCCGCTATCACCATCGTGGCACCGAGAACATCCTTGGCATACTTATACCCTATATTATTCGCTTCAGAGAATCCTACATTCCCCGTCTTCACCACATAAGGCTCATCCCAAGGCTTGGGCTCCGGATCATTATCCACGATCAGCACAGCATGCTCACACGAGAACCCGAGCCTCTTAATAGACTCGATGCACTCTTGTGTAACGGCATGATCGCCAAAATGAAGGAGCATAAATACAATCATATTTTCATTATACATATTATCTAGTTTATAATCATTATGACTAACCCACAGGACACCATATGATAAACACAACCAACACACCATCAGTCTCCATCATAGTCCCTGTATATAACAGCGCCCCCTACATAGAGCGCTGCATCACTTCGCTTGTAAATCAGACATACAATAACATCGAGATAATCGTGATCAACGACGGCAGCACAGACGACAGCGCAAGCATTCTTGCCAAGCTGACGCCCCAAGATACAAGGATCAACCTGATTTCTCAGGAAAACCAAGGCGTCTGCATCGCACGTAACAACGGTATCGCCAAGGCAACCGGCGACTACCTCCTCTTCGTAGACGGCGACGACTATGTCGACCCTGACTACGTTGAGAACATGGTCACTGCAGCAACAAGCAACAACTCCGACCTCGTCATCAGCGGCTACAAGACCGAAGAGTACGAGACAGGTAAATTCACAGAGACTATCCCCACAAGCTACACTGCAGGCACAGACGAGATGTGGGCATACCGCATCATGGCCACCTGGGGCAGACTGTATCGCCGTGCATTCTGGGATGAGCACCGCTTCTCCTTCACGCTCGAAAAGAATGTTCGCGCCGAAGACCTTCCCATAGCACTCTGCGCTAATTACTTGGCAAAGAACATAACTCTCGTTAAGACTTCGGGCTACCACTACATCCAACACGAAGGCTCCGCTATGACCAAATTCCAAGGATTAAAGAACTTCTCCTTCCCGAAGCTCGCCTTCGAGGATGTAGCAGAGACTCTCAAGACTTCTTCTGACCACAACGGCAGAGACTTCATGGTCTATGGCATCTTAAAAACCTTCGCACAGTTCTCGTTTAATCTTGCAAAAGGCGCAGATAAACAGACGAAAAAAGAACTTAACGACTACTTCGTTAAGTTCATCAAGGACAATGCTCCCGACTATCGTCAAAGCTGGAGAAGAGCAAAGAGAGGCAGCTTGCCGTTCTATATTAGAGCAGCTGTGGCGTTGTTTGTTGTAAAAGTGATAGTAAATTGGAAGAAATCATGAGAACTTCAATTATCTTGTCCACCTACAACGGAGAAAAACACATAATCGAACAGCTTGAGTCTCATAGTACACAACCTCTCCTTGCTGATGAGTTAATCATTTTCGATGAGCGTTCAACGATTCCTCTCACTAATACTCTAGCCACTTAACATCGCAGAAATATAGCAATAATCAGATTTTGTGTTGACAGACCCTGTTATTCCTTGTTAATAATCGAGTAAGCATTACCACTTATATCCGAGATTATAATTGCTATGTATTATGAGTTTAAAGTAATGATCCCTGAGGATAAGACAAATATAGACATGACCGAAAGTAGTGATAGAATAAAAATGTTGCATAGGAAATGCTGAAATACAGGAGTTTCAAAATTGTTTTCATTTAACAACACAGTTGTTCAGGGACATGACAAAATGTAATATGAGCCAAGAGTATCCCTTTGTAAAGAATCAAACTTTCCAGTATCTAAAAGCCCTTGCAATTATCATGGTTATAGATAATCATTGTGGACAAAAGCTTGCTTTTATGACGTCCATTTTTCCGTATAACTCATTCTATATGCCAATGTTTATATTTATTTCTGGATACTTTTTCACAAGATCTAATACTCTAATTGAAAGATTTTCAAAATCTTTAAAGAGAGTCCTGCTTCCTTATTTAGTATGGTCTGTCAGCGGTTGGTTATTAGCAAAATATCTGTGTAGATTCGGATTGAATTGGTGTTACAGTGTTGATGCAAAAGCTATTATTTCCACGTTATTCCTGGGTCCTTTGACCTCTATAAATGGACCGATGTGGTATGCAGTTATGTATTTTTGGTTGATTGTTTGTTATACAGTTCTAGAAAGGATATTTAAAATAGGAGATTCTGTTCGAAAGGAAATCTTATTCCAGATAGTATTTTTGATATTGGGAATCGTTACTATATATGGTTGCACCAAAGATGTTCTGAGCTATAACTACTCATATTTCAACTATAGATTGTTTCTAGCTAGACTACTGTTTTATATTCCATTCTTTCATTTTGGGCATATATTCCATAACTATATTGAAAAGTATATTCAACTTAAAAATGTCTTTTGGTTGGGATTAGCTTCTTTGATTATCAATCTTTTTCTTGTTCTCATCTATGGAAGTGCAAACATATCGTTTGTAAGCACTTCCGGAATGGGAAGTTTTAAATCCATATGGCTTCCTTATGTTACTTCGTTAACAGGAATTATGTTCTGGTATTCTGTTATGAAAGGTATATCCGACACTTGGGGGCGAATTGGAATAATAGATTTTGTTGCCGATAATACATTTTCAATAATGGCAATCCATTTGCTGTTTGCAGACATCCCGGGATTCTTCGTGTATTTTGAAACCTTGAAAGGAAAGTTTTACGAAGGCTTTGATATCAATGCATTTATAGGAAGCGCTTGGTACAGATATTATGATAATACATATCTATATTATTCGTTGATATGTGCCGTCGTGGGGAGCATCTTATGTTCATTTGTCGTTAGTGTATTTATAAAGAGGCTAAAACTCTTTGTAAATACCTTAAAAACGCCAAAGCGAACATAGCGATTTGCACCTTAAGTGCTCAATATGATAGTGTCTAAGCATTTTTCGAACAATCTTTTAATCTTAATAATAGCTAATCCTCTTGTACCAAGCATCTTAATTTCCACCATAGAGTCCAGAACACCTTGAGAGAAGCTTATAGATTAATCCATTAATGCTTAATTTCTATCAGGGAAGCTCCTAACAATGAACTCGTAGACTTTTCTTGCTTCCTTCTCCCAATCAGTCGATAAAGCAAGTTCCATGCCATTTTCCCTCTTCTTAGCTAGAAGATCACGGTGGTCAAGATAGTAGATAACCTTATCACAGATATCGATAGGATCGTTATAAAACAGAATAGTGTTCTCATCGTTTAACAACCACTCATTGTTATCGCCGTATGAAGTAGCACAAACAGATCCTGATGCCATAATCTCAAGAGGCATAAGAGACAGGTTAGTAATGGACATTACTAAGCAGATATCACATTCAGAAAAGGCTTGGGCCAAATCCTCGGGCTGAACCGTACCCAAGTTCTTGTGCTTGAACGGTATATCATAAGTACTTACATCCCATCCGCCGAATATGACTTCTATATTAGGACGTTTCTTATATATCTCATTAAGAGCAAGAAGGCCCAATTCGAATGCGCGACGGGAAGTAACCGGTCTTGCATACATAAACAGCCTTTCCTTCTTATCAGATCTTTCTCTGGGCTTATATATGCTCCTGTCGCAAGAAAAGCCAAAACTCTCAGCTGCCATGCCATAATCATTGCTGACTTTGTTCTTAAGCCAATCACCTGCAGTTATTCCCTTGAAGCCGAATCTATATGTATTCTCAGCAAAAATGTATTCTGAACCGACAGGATAAAAGCCTGGCTCAAAATCCTGAACAAAGTAGAACTTCTGAGATGTGTTATTGAACCTTCTCACGAAATACGCTGTCTGCCAACCTGTAGCAATAGTTGCATGAGCATATGTCATGCTATCCACACTAATATAAGCTTCAACTGAAGGTTCGTTCAAAACTTCAGAAAAATATTTCTTAAGGAACTCTCTGAAGTCTTCATCACTCGTAAACTTGGTACTCTGAAACAGGTATATTCTGCTGTGAAGGCCCATTCGTTCAAGATGAGAAATGGTTCTGAATATCGTTGTATGTCCGCCGGCTCCGGGACTTAAATCAGGAATTACCCAATTAAGAACTATCCTTTCACCGACCGAGTCTTTCTGTGATTGAACAAGAGGAATCTCAGTATTATCAGTGATCCAACTATAGTAGTTAATGACATCGCCGCGACCACATGAATTATTGACCGCCGACATAATGCCTCGGATACCATGGGCTTTGAGCAGATAGATTACTTTCTTAGTGAAGTCAAACATCAACAGTTTCCTTGCGATTAAGTCTCTTGAGGACAGTATTTACTATCTCAATCATCATATCGTCTTTTACAACAATCATAAAAACAATATACACACCGAAGTATATCACAGCGGCTATCAATAATCTTAAAAAGCTATTTATCATATCTACGCCAAAGCTATGATTACCAATTACAATCTCATCCACAAAGAAAACCGGACAAATCAGATTGACCCAGATAGAACAACCTGACGCCAACAAACAAGATACAAGTATCTTCCAATACTTAATCCTCTTAAAGACTCTTACAATCGGAATTTCCTTTCGGATTTTTACAAGGAACCACAGTTGAACTATAAGAACAACAAACTCAGCAACCAAGGTACCAATAGCGGCTCCGGTAGATTGAAGCCTTGGAATCAAAATCATATTCAAAATCAGATCCGTTATTGCGCCGGCTAATTCAGAATAGAGCACGTATTTTTCTTTACCTAATGGAACAAAAATCTGAACTCCTATTAGGCCAGTAACCCCTATGAATAACACTGTCGGAGTGATCACCTTCATAGCAGGAATGGCAGCCATATATGCCCTGCCTGACAAGAACAATATTCCATCCTCAGCAAAAAGCGTAAAAAACACAAACAATGGAATTGCCGCCACAAAAACAAACTTAAGAGCTTTCGTAATCAGTCGAACAAACTCATCGTACTGTCCCTTCTCTATGCAATAAGAGGCTCTAGGCATTAATACATTGCCCAAAGCAGTTACAAGTGCAACCAGAACAAGTTTAATCTTTACTGCAGCGCCATAATATCCTACTTCAGTCTCATTTGTCATGAATCCCAACATAACCCTGTCCATACTCACATAGAGAGAGACTGCGCAAGTCATTGCAAAGAAAACCATTACAGGTTTGATATGCTTACTAAGATTGATTTCTTTAACGCCATGTAAAGAAATATACTTCCAGGCATGAATGAAATTTACTATAAAAGACACCGAATCAGTCAGTACAAGGATTACTGCATAAAGAATATAATCCTCTTTTTTATGAACCAAAGAGAATACCAGAATTAATGATATAAACTTAAATATCACAGAACGGATCGTTATATATGAATACTGCTCTAGACCTTTGAACAGATATTCAATCCCAAAAATGTTAAAGATTAAGGTGGTTCCGATAATATAGAACAGCATCATCTCTGAACTTACTCTGGGAACAAACAGAACAAAAGGTATAAAAATAAGCAAACTCAACAAGGCCATTACGACATTTATAGCCATAAGTTCTATTACGGTTCTACTCAACTTTGTCTTATCGTCTCGGACTCGAGCACATGTTCGTATTCCGTAATCCGGGATTCCTAAATTAGCAACAATGGCAAAGTAGCTGACAACAGAAAGTGCCCAATCCACCTTACCAGTACCATCAGGGCCAAGAACTCTGGATAGATAGGGAAAGGAAATCATGGGGAAAACGAAACCGGATATAGCCAGTATCGCATTCATAACAAAATTCTTTTTCACAGATTCTTTTTGCATAACCAATGATCTTCCTTGTAAAGCATTACATGTAGATTATATATCCACATTCCACACAATCAGTATCGTTCATTTTCATATTTATATACATAAAAACAGGTGAATAGGGCTACTTACATGATAAAATATAAAGATATGATTTACACGGAGGCAAGAGTGAGTATCAAAAGTACAATAAAAAAACTCCCTGGAGTAAAGAAGTATTTGTATGCTAAAAAGTTATATGGGTTCTATCACAATCAGTACCCTAATGCAAGCAAATCGAAGTTTATTGCGAGATCCTTTGCCTCCATTAATGTGATCGATCTTGAACAATCAAAAATTCAACAAGTTTGCCGTCTTATCAATCGAGCACGTATCAACCCCGTTGATAACGAATCTTTCTTTTACTCAATCGATCCATACTCAAATATCGAATCCCATAATCAAGTACTGGAAAACAATACTATCGATTACTCATGGGTAATTAACAGCAGTTTTTCAGTTCTCAACTCTTATTGCGATACATATTCCGATATTACTGTTTCATTGAAAAAATATATTGATCGTGCCAGAAACCAAGAATCTCTTGCCCGCTATTCGAACAATTTTGACGAGATCATCAGTATCTTTTCTTCCAAAGCTTCTCATTTCCACGAAGCTCTCCAACGAATCCTTTTTATTAACCAGTGGCTTTGGCAATCTAATCATAAGCTCAACGGATTAGGACATTTAGATTGGCTACTCTACGACCTATATATTAGAGATATTAATTCTGGTTATATGGGTAAGGATGATGCTCATCGATATGTAACAGACTTTTTCCGTATTTTGCACAGTTATTATTGGTTCAAGAGCACCCAGATGTTGGGTGATACTGGACAAATTATTGTACTAGGCGGATTAGACAAAGATGGTACATATAGATATAACGAGTTAACTTATCTATTCATTGAAGTATCTTTGGAGTTAAAACTACCAGATCCCAAAGTTCTTTTGAGAGTATCTGCACAGATGCCCGATGAATTACTTGAACGCGCAGTAAAATGTATCGCTACAGGCATAGGTGCACCCTTATTATCGAACGATGATAGAGTTATACCTGCGATGATTCAATTCGGATATGACAAAGACGATGCATATAACTATTCAACATCTGCTTGTTGGGAACCTTTTAGCATCGGGAATTCGTGCGAACACAATAACATTATCGCGATCAATTTCTGCCTTCCATTCAACGAATTACTAGATTGTGAGGAATTCGATTCCTTATCCAGCACTGAGCAGATTATTGAAGAATATTACATCCATTTGGATGCTTACATTAATGCGGTTCTATCTCAGTTAGACAAAAGAGTCTTTGAAACTGATCCGTTACTGACACTTTTTAACCCAGAAATACTTAAGACAAAAAAAGATATAGTAAATGGCGGAGCGAAATATTCAAACATGGGAGTAACAACAATAGGATTATCTTCTGTTGTTAACTCAATTTTGAATATCCAGCATTATGTATTTGATCAGAATGCATTTACCTTACATGACTTGAATGAACTTAGAAAAGCGAACTTTATTGACAACAAAACAGTGCTTGAAAAGCTCAAGTCTGAATATGTATTTTACGGACAAGATAATAAATTAGTAATTGACTTAACTAATCGCATAACACGCCATACATCAACTATAATGGAAAAACACAATAATAATCTTGGAGGTCGATACAAGTTTGGTTTGAGTTCACCCAATTACATCTCCGGGGCCAAAAATCTTGCTGCAACTTTTGATGGGAGAAAAAACGGTGAGCCTTTCAGTGTACACATTTCCGGCAAAAATGGAGTATCCCCGACCGAATTAATTAGTTTTGCGTCTCAATTAGATTACAATTCAAACAGAATCAACGGGAATGTCGTTGATTTTATATTGAGTCCGTCACTCATTAACGATAATTTCGATAAAATTGTATTACTAATAAAAGGCGGTATAAAGCAAGGATTCTACCAGATGCAAATCAACGTAACTGATAGTAAGACGCTTATCGAAGCACAAAAGCATCCTGAACTGTATCAAAACCTTGTTGTAAGAGTTTGGGGGTATAGTGCCTACTTTAAGGATCTCCCCCTAGAATACCAGAACAACCTAATTAAACGTGCTTTAGAGGCTGAAAATCGCATCTAATTCAGTTATTGATAATAGAAAGATCTCACAACATGGGTCAAAAGAGCATTAAAAAGAACTATATATATAATCTTAGTTATCAAATCCTATTAATAATCACACCTTTAATTACTACGCCATATTTATGTAGAATTCTAGGTGCTGATGGTACGGGTTCAATTAGCTTTGCAGAATCTGTAGTTTCTTATTTTTGTTTGTTTGCTGCATTAGGAATTAATATATTTGGACAACGTGAGATTTCTTATACACAAGACAATGTTGTTAAACGTTCCCAAGTGTTTTGGGAAACACAATCTTTAAGATTCATAACATCGATAATTGCAATACTTGCATATATTCCATATAGTGTTATTCGTGATAATACTATTATGTATTTAATATTGAGTTTCAACATAATAGCAGTTATGTTTGATATCTCATGGTTCTTTCAAGGGTTAGAGGAATTCGGAAAAATAGTATTAAGGAATTTCATTTTTAAAGTAATCAACATCCTCTTTATATTCGTATTCGTCAAAGACAGAAGTGATATATACATATATTTGTTTGGTGTATCCCTATTTCCAATACTTGGTAATCTTTCATTATGGCTATATCTAAAAAGATACATTGTCTCAATCTCTATAAAAAGCATCAAGCCATTTAGAAATATTAAAGCAATATTATCACTATTTGTTCCTACTATAGCAATGCAGGTATATTTAGTGCTAGATAAAACTATGATTGGCATTATTACTAAAAGCGATTTTGAAAACGGTTATTACGAGCAAGCAATTAAAATATCAAAAATGGTACTAACAATTGTAACTGCACTTGGAACAGTAATGATTCCGAGAATCGGTTTCCATTTTGGGAAGGGCGATATTGAAAAGGTTAAACAGTTTATGTATCGTGCTTACAGATTTGTTTGGTGTTTAGGAATCCCACTTTGTTTTGGTCTTATAGGTATCTCTAACAACTTTGTACCTTGGTTTATGGGGGAAGACTTTCTGCAATCTATTCCGTTAATCAATATATTGAGTTTTCTTATATTGGCAATAGGAATTAACAATGTAACTGGTATGCAGTATTTAATTCCCACTAAACGTCAAAATATCTTCACTCTAACAGTCATAATAGGTGCAATAGTGAATTTTACTTTAAACATTATTCTCATTCATTTTTATCAGTCGATCGGAGCTGCTATTGCATCTATAACAGCAGAAACAACTATTGCATTAGTACAACTACTATTAGTACGCAAAGAATTGTCAATCAGTATTATTATAAAATCAAGTATTCACTATTTGATATCCGGCTTTGTTATGCTAATCATGATTAAAACCATTGGGCAATTCTTAGTTTCATCTATTCTAAATACAGTAGTATTAGTTCTCATAGGAGGGACGCTATATATATCAATCCTAATACTGATTAAGGATGATTTTCTTTTAGAAAACATCAAAAGCATATCAGACAAGATTCGTATAAAGATTTGTAATAACAATGAGTAATAGAATTCTAGTAACGAATATCCAACGTTTCTCATTGCACGATGGTCCCGGGATACGAACAACCGTTTTTCTAAAGGGCTGTTCAATCCGATGCCCATGGTGCTCAAATCCAGAGTGTATTAACACTCATCCTGAAGATTACAATAATAATGGTATCAGAGGAGTGTGGGGCAAATGGTATTGTCCTGAATCCTTAATTAAAGAATGTTTAAAAGATACTTACTATTATGGCAATAACAAATCTAATCGCGAGGATTGGGGGATTACAGATGCTGATTCAATTAACGCACTACCAGGTGGAGTAACTTTTTCCGGTGGTGAATGTCTGTTACAAGTCAATGAACTCCTCCCCGTTCTTCAAAGTTTGAATAAACTGAATATTCATATTGCTATTGAAACTAGTTTGTTTGCGCCTTTATCTAATCTGCTTATAGCATTGGAACATGTCGATTTGTTCTATGTTGACGTAAAAATCCTTAATAAGACCAAATGCCACGAGTATCTACATGCAAACCTTTCCCAATACTTAACGAACTTAGATAAACTATTTTCTTGGAAAGATATCAATGGCAAAGCTAAACCCATTATAATTCGTATACCAATAATTGGCACATATACTGACACAAAGGACAATTTAATTCTCGTTAAAGAATTACTTAACTCTTACAAAGACCGGATTTTAAAAATAGAGATTTTAAAAGAACATAACCTAGCGGAAAGCAAGTATAGATCTATAAACAAAAACATAGAATATCATGGCGTCAGCGATTCATTTATTGACTTTTGTGTCGACTATCTTCAACCCTTGGGTTTGCCAATTACAATTCATAGTGTATGATTCATTAGCTACAGGGAGGTCTTTCCAATCTGCAAAAGTTAATAATAATAGTGCATCATATTCAAACCAAAATAGTTGCTGTTCAGATAAACCAAAAACTAAAACAATCAAAAATGCGAGCAAAATATAGTATCTCTTTTCCTTATATGATCGGAATATGAGATAGGACGATATTAACAATAAAACTAACAAGGAAATATATCCATATCGAACTAAGGTTTGCAAATAAGCAGGATCAACATATGTTGCTGGATTATCAGCAGTCTGCCTAGCAGTAGTTATAAAATTAATTGGTTGCCCAAATGGTACTAATCCAAATAGTTTTAGTGAGTAATTACATTGTTTCAATCGATTAGATAACAGTTTATTGAGTTTCCAAAAAAAATACGACTTGGGATTATACTTTAGAGAAAGAAGGCCAATAAAGATAAAACAAATGCAAGGGAATAGAACAACTATCTGTTTTCCTCCAGCATTAATCGCACGAATAATTAAATTTTGAATTTTCTCATAAACCAGAGAAAAAAGTAATGCAATGGATACAATCAAATATGCAAATCGCGAATTGGTTCTCAAGAATAACCATAGATTAATCAAATTGAGAATAACATATTCAAACAATCCAATCTTTCCTTTTCTTAGTATTATGTATGAAAAACAAACATAAGCAAATATCATTACTGGAGTTGTAGTATATGTATAGCCTAAAGATTCACGATCTCGACCAATTTCAATCCAGTTATCAATCACTCCATTTTTAGATGCTACTATCGTTGCTATTAACATAGGAACATTTAGAACGACGAAGAAACGCATTATCCTTTTTGCCCTAACACCAAAAGCTGCTATGATTAATAATAATGCATTATATATATATGCATCATTCTGGACCAACGCAGCAAATCTTCCAACAATAGCTATCCCCCCGAACACCACTAATCGTTTTATGTTAGGCTTGGTAGAAAAAAAAGAAAACAAGATACACGCCAACAGTATTATAAAGAGCTGATTGTAGAATAAATCATTAATCCTAGTTGAAAAGTCAACAAATATGGGGTATTGACGCCATAGTGTTACATCAACCAATAGTCGTTTGATTAAAAAAATGCCTAAACCAATAAAGAATAGAGTTTCTCTAACAACAGTAACTATCCTGTTTTCTTGTCTATCCATCAAATCTATTATCATTTGTTGTTACTCTTTTATAGAATGCACGCTTTCAATCTTGGGATGAAAAAACAGACCCCGAATACTACTTCTGATAACTATACAACACTTCTTAAACTTATTGTCAGACGAACTTCTTATAATATCCCTGATGGTATCAGCGATACCTATCCAGAATGCTAGTTTCGCACGTTTAGATAGTTTTCTAGCAATATAATATCTATTCCTATAGAGATAATAATATCTATTAAGCCTAGATTCGTCATTTTCTTTAATAATTGATGTTGCCGTATTGTTTTTTATAGCATGCACTACTTGACTATCTAGAACATAGAATGATTTATATTTAGCTGATAATCTAAGCGAGAACTCAACATCATCTGCCCAAATAAAGAACTCTTTAATTGGTAAACCAACCTCCCTAACAACATCAGCACGAACAAACATAGAAACAAATGATGAACTCTCTAGCATAATCATTTTATTATCAAATTGCTTTTCTATATCAAAAAAGCGCCATTGGGGACTAATCTGAGGAATATTCATTATGCACGATGATCCATCAGTCCATTTTACATAACTAGACAAAAAACCAAAACTGTTATCTAATAAATCAGCCGCTTTCATCAATTCTTCTAGTGCGTTATTCTCAGGAATTGTATCGTCATCCATAATCCACAAATACTCATATCCGAGATTAACCGCTAAATTAATTCCATAAGAGAACCCTCCGGCGCCACCTAAGTTAGCACCAGTATTATAGTATTTTACCCTTGCATTATTACTAGATATCTCTTCGATAGCCATTCGTGTTCCATCTGTACTAGCATTATCAATTACTACAACATCAGGAAGTCCCAATGTCTGTTGTAGCACAGAATCTACACTTTTCAACAACAATTCTTTTCTGTTGTAAGTTACTATTATAGTTGCAATCTTACTCATTAACACTCTACTCCAAACAAATTCATAATATGTTCAATGGTATCTTGAACGTCATATCCTTTTTCCTTAACCATATATGACTTATCACATCTCTCATAAGTGATATTATTATTAATACAGTAAGCCCACTCATCAACATTATTATTTACAGGTAAATACACTGAATTATTTGTCAAATCACATTCCTTGGGAATAATGTCCGACACTATACAGCGAACCCCAGAAGACTGTGCTTCAATAAAGGATATTGGAAACCCTTCAAATCGAGACGGCAGAATAAATACATCTATTGCATTCAAATACCTATAAACATCTGTTTTTGAACCTAAGAATAGATACTTATTAGCAAGGTTTTTATTCCTTACTTCTTCTTTTATTTCCGAGTCTAACTCTCCGTTTCCAATGTGAACAAACACTATATTCTCATTCATTTTTGTCAAGGACTCAATTACCTTAACAACGAACTCCGGATTCTTTGCATAAGTTAATTTTGCAACAGTTCCTATAATGATCTTGTCATCAAGACCGAGCTCTCTTCTAACCGCTAATCGGTCTGATTCAGAATAGCAGAACAGAGATGTATCAACTGAATTTTTAATTATATCAAAAGGCCTACCTTTAAACATCCATTTTCCTGCTGCGTCTGAACAAGCAAGTCTAATATTAACAAATCGATCCAAAGATTTATAAACAAACCATCTCCTAATTCTCGTCAGACGAGATTCATAACGCTCTCTAGTACTATGCGAATGAAGAGCTCGAAATGCTATTCCACTTCTTTTTGCCTGTTTAAATACATCGAGACTCTGGAGCATATGACAAGTTTGATAATATACTCCTACATATTCATTCTCGGTAAACACTTTCTTTAACATTGAATAATGCTTAAATATGCCTTCTCTCTTAAGTGGTAGATAAAAAACTCTACCACCCAGTTGATTTATCTCATCGCTGAATGCAATATTTTCTTCTCCAACTCCCAAAAAGTCGAATTGAAGCTTATCACGGTCGATGTTCCTATATATATTCATAACATAGGATTCCATTCCGCCACGGTTCTTAGTAAGTCCACATATTAATACTCTTTTAGTCATAAAGCATCCTTAGCAAATCCGTACCTTCCATCATTACAATTCAAATGAACTCTTATGTGGTAATACTCGTTCTAAAGCATTGTTGATAATACATTTGGTAGATTCAAAATCTTGAACATTTGAATCATTTAAACAGATCATTTTATACTTTCCAGAACTAATATCTCGACAAGCATCATCTATGTTATTTTTAGCACCAACGTCATATAGTTGATAGGCAATTCCATTTTTCCTTATATCATAAGGGGTAAATCTTCCAGTCAGTAATTGATAGAATTTAATTACATATTGGTTAACATCATCAACACTTCTAAATCTATTACTACATGTTAAATATAAGTCTTCTGGATTATCTGACCATACGTCATTAAATACAGATTTTAAGAACGGTTGAGGTAAATGCGAGTATTCGATGCCAAAGAACTTGTTTCTCTTTATTAATGATAAACTCTTGTTCTTAATATATGTCTTTAAATTGGTTTTTGTATACACTTTCCTGTGTTGAGTCCTTAATACTTCTTGTCTATCAAAATGAGAATTAATCATAACCATATCATTGACTAGAATACTGTTGAAAACATCTTTATTCTCAAAGATTAAAGGCTCCTCAACAAACAAATCACACGGCAATCCCTCGGATGAAAAAAAGTCAGTTGACGTCGTGGGACTAATAAGGAAAAAATCATCATTAAAATAAACAAAGTGTTCAGAAAGCTCAGTAATCCTATGAAGATTTAGTTCAATCGGATTAGCGCTGAATGTCGGTAAATACTCAGCAGGAATATAGTCCTTATGATTTACAAAAACTAATTTTTCGTGTTCCTTATTTAGCCAATCTGGACACTGTCCACACGTTACAAAGAAAATCTTATTAACCCACGGAGCAAACGTTTCAACTCCTCTGAACCAGTATTTTAAATTATCCCAGTCCCTATAACGATTGACCTCAAAATCAACACTAGTACTATTGCTACAGTACTTCTGTTTTTCTTTGATCCATTCTATATCGCTACCATCAACCCAAGGAAGTACAAAATCAATTTTCATTTTCTTTTCCAAATATATCACAACAATTCTTGAAGCTTAGACGCTTCAGTTTCTATATCAAAACTAGCTTGGCTGAAATTTAGCCTTACCTGTTCTTTATCAATTCTCATTAATTCAAACTGCTTATTATTCAATACAGCAATCCATTCATCAATACTATTATCTTCACATATAATAATATTATCATTTATCCGAGCTGCATCTGCGATAGATTTCTTTGTTCCTATTATTGGTACTCCATTTGCCTGTGCTTCCAACAAAGCCACGGATAACCCCTCATACAAAGAAGGAAATACAAACAAATCAAAAGAACTCAACCAACCCTGAATATCTGTTTGAGCACCGGCAAAGACAACTCGGTCAGATACACCTAACTCACTTGCTAGTTGTTTCAACTTCATCTCATCTTCGCCCTGACCTACCAAAACCAATCTTATGTCATCGGAGCTTACTTTTAACAATTGAAGAAGAAATGTCTGATTCTTCTGATAATGAAGTCTACCTACATTACCTAATACGAACTTGTTTTCTAATCCACATTCACACCTTATATTCTTCCTTTTCTCAACAGAATACATCAAACTATCGATATCAATAGCATTATTAATCACCTTGCTCTTTGCAAGATTATTGCCAGTATAGAACCATTTTGCTGCATCAACTGAGCACGCCCAAAAATCAGTCGCATACCTACCGATTATTGCTCTGTTAAAATAATGCATTATATCTTTCCAATTATGATCATAATTGGCCGAATTATGGCTATGGATAATTCTCTTTTTTATTCCATATTTCCTTGCTAATTTTAGATAATCGATATTAACTAAACTACAAATATTTACCCAGATAGAATCATATTTATTAGCATTATCCTTAAAAAAAGACAATAGTTCTTTCCTATACTTGAAATAGTCTTCGCCTCTTGAAGTAATTTTATAAAACTCAGATCCCATATTCTTGAACAAATCTTCATATGCAATTTCATCATGTGAATTGCATAAAAAATCAAATACGACTTCTGATCTATCCATATGAGAGTAGTAGTTGAGCATAAAACTCTCTACTCCTCCATAATTCGGGGTCATTCCAAATACCAATATTCTCTTTTTCTCACCCATAACCATCCTCATCTTCTCTTCATATCAAAATGAATCCACTTAAAGAATAAATATAGATCTACCATCTTAATTCTCAACAATAAAACTTCTACCTTATAGTGCAAAGGGACGGAAGGAATACTTAAACTGTCAATCGCCTGTTTCCATATTCCAGAACGCACAAGCGTAATAAATTCCTTTCTGAGTTTTCCGTACGAAACATTATGTTTTCTATTCAACAGATATTGATCTTCGATTACGCTTAAGGAAGTAATCGTTTTAACAAATATCAAGTTCTCGTCTGGAGCAGTTTCCTTCAAATATCCCAACGCCTTCGTGATAGTATCAATCACTTGTTCATTGTACGAATTACAAATAGAGTCATTATTAATATAATACCTGTAACCGATTTCGTTGAGGTAACAAACTAATCTGGATTCTTCGTACAATGCCTTACAAAATATGGCATCCTCATATCTGTTAATATCAGGCATAAAACGAATCCCATGCTCTTCTAAGAATTTCCTACTAATGACTTTCCCCCACGGAGCATCAAATCCAATCAGGTTGTTAAATTCCAAAAACTTATTATATATGGATGCTATTAATAATGAGCGCTCCTGATCAGAAAGCTCACTATCTTCATGATAATAACCGTTATCAACAACAGTTCCATTCTCAACTCTTACGCTGCGAAATAGAACAACATCATACTGCAATGCAGTAATTACACGATTGACTGAAGACAGTATTCCAGGAACTAACTCATCATCAGCATCAAGGAATAAAATATACTCGCCTGAAGCATACTCAATACCATTATTTCTTGAAACAGATGGTCCACTATTATTTTGATTGTATGTCACCAATCTCGAATCATCTATCTCAGCAAGAACTTTGGAAGTATCGTCAGAGCTACCATCGTTAACCACGATAACTTCAAGATCACGAAAGTCTTGAACCAATACAGATGTTACAGCTGATCTAATAGTCCTCTGTGCATTATAAGCAGGAATGATGACGGAGAATTTAGCCATTTTCGTTCTTAATATACTCAATTTCAGGATCAAACTTTAATCCCTGACGTGATGCATCAACTATTATCTTTATACGCTTCTTTTTATCTTTACATTTAGACTTTAAAACCCTAACGATATGCCAACACAATCTCGGGATAACATAGAAGAATCCCCTTATTCCTTCTCGCCTATAAAGATACATATCATTTCTATAAAGATAATTGTAACGATCTAGACGATTTGGCTCATCAGTATCAATTTTTGCTCCAATATTATTCTTAGATTTATGAGTCACTACACTTGAATTAACTAGATAACACGGATACTTTCTAGATAGTCTCCTCGTATACTCCCAGTCATCAGTCCAAATAAAGAAATCTTTAATCGGCAGTCCGTTTGCTCTGATTACAGAAGACGGCAAGAACAAAGAAACAAAGGATGCCATAGCAACAGGCACCAATTCAGTATCAAAATCTCTAACGTTCTTTGATAGCGTTCTTCTCTGAATGTTCATCTCACATATATTGCCATCTTTCCAGAGGACTTTACTCGAGAGAAAACCATACTTACCTTTCAAATTCTCACTGACATCAAGAAGCTTAATTAATGTATCGTCATGAACTATACAATCATCATCCATAACCCATACATAATCAGCCCCCATCTCAACAGCCATACGAATACCATAATTAAAGCCGCCAGCTCCACCAAGATTTGCTCCGGTATTGGAATAGCATACACGCTTATTATTGATAAGCTCCTCAATATAATTGTAAGTACCATCGGTACTATTGTTATCAACCACAAGAATTCTAAGATCATCGTAATGTTGCTTAATAAGTGCTTCTATGCTCTCACGAAGCAGATTCTTCCTATTATAGGTAACAACAACTGCTACTACAGATTCTCCCATTTATTACCTCAACAACACCGCTCCGACAATCCTGCTTCCAGACAACTTAATCTGCTCAACTTCTTTCTTCAACAAAGAAACAGGACACTTATCGATATACTCTACCAAAACAACTTCACTGCCCTGCTCCAACGCAGACAAAGCTTCCGTATCTCTGAGAATATCAGGAGCAAATACAAAATTCTTAATTGAATGGTTGCTATTCTTTACATATTCGCGAATGCTATTCAGCTCTTCTTCTGCACCTGAAGTAGTAAATACTACACGGCTTACGCCGGGTTCAGAAGAGGCGATATTCGCTAACAATCTATCTACAGTTTCAGCGCAATCATAGATTAATCCGTGATTTTCCTTATCGGCAATCAGATGACTTAAGCCTCGGCTGGGGTTCCCTCCTATCCACATGGTAATAACAAAAGACTTTACATAATGCTCATACTCTTCTTCTGAATGAACTCTACCATTCATATAAAACGACAAGTATAGCAAAACTATCGCACTACAAAAACCAATCGCAGCACCTAATACCATATATTTGGCAACTTTCAAACCAACTTGTAAGCCATAAGGCATATTGGAAGGTTCTTGAGGATACGATAATGCATTAACAGAATTCTGTAATTGGGTTATATGATCCTCACTTTCGATTATTCGCTCTGCGATATTATTGTAGATTACATTAACCTGTCTTGGATCGGCAACCTTGCTCGACTGTTCGCTCACATTCATGTGAAGACCGACATATGTGGTTTCAAAATCAGATTCCAGTGCTTCACAACTGGCTACTATTGTAGCCAACATATCGGAACCGCTCTGAGAATCAGATGCATATACTTTAAGATTAATGCTTGTATTCTCTGAATTAACACTACTGAAGAACATGCAACGAGCCGTATTAAGATCTACATCACCCGCAGCTGCAACAACATTCCAATCTACAGACACATTTATCTGTTGATTAAATTCCTCTACGATTGCAATATCAACAGGATAAAAAGATCCATCCGGCAAGGTTGAATCGAACATCAACTCCGCCTCAACAAGATAAAGTGTTTCTGAATTTAAATCATCAACCGAACTGTTAATGGAAAAATCCTTTAAACCTTCAAGGATTGCCTGTTCTTCTTCAATCTGTTTATTATAGAATACCGCTAAGCTCGATACATATGCATAGTCACGATCGTAACAAAGAGCGGCCTGTTCCTGAATTGACTTATTTTCAGACCAGTGAACAATCTCCTTTGCACCCTTATAAGCACCGATTGCCAATGCCCCTAATAGAATAATAACGATAATGCGTTTCCAATGTCTTATAACATAGAAAAAGCACTCTCTTCCGCTTAGTGAGTACACAATGACCTCCTAAAAATACGCATACTAAATGTTTCATTCAAAATTATAGCATATAAATAATTATTTTTATTTTATGATATACTTCTATAAATCCATAAATAGTAAGAGGTTAGTTTATAAATGTTTGGTCTTAATCAGAAGATCATTAACCAAATAAATGTCCTGACAGACGGAATAATCCTATTCGTCTCATACCTATTAGCTACATTTATCCGTTTCTACATAATGTACGGAACCCACCCCAATCTTAAGATTGCTTGGAACGCTGAGTATTTCATAGCAGCTGTAGCGTTCTCGGTAATTGAAGTAATGGTATTTTACTTTTGTCACCTCTACGGTCCCAATCACAGGAAGCGTTTTGTAACTGAAGCCTTATATGTCACATGCATAGGAGCTTTATCGATTATCGGTCTCATGGCTTTCCTTTACTTCACGAGGATCGTTGACTTCTCCCGTATAGCCATGGGCATTTACCTCATCATCTCCTCCTGCTTCTTGGTAGGTAAACGTGTAGTTTTGAGATTCATCCTCATAAAGCTCCGTAAGAAAGGTCACGCGCTTAAGCACGTCCTCATCGTTGGCGACGGCAAACATGCACTTCAGTATGCAGAAGGCGTTCGCCGTAACCCACATCTGGGATTCAAACTTGAAGGATACTTGAGTAAAGTCGACAAAGAAGGTCTCGGAAATAGACTCGGTACATTCGAAGACCTCGAGACAATCTTAGCTCAGAACACGATAGACGAAGTAGTCGTTGCACTCGAGATTCACGAAGTAAACTACATGAAGATGATCATCGCAGCATGCGACAAAGAAGGAACCAGAGTATCGATTATTCCTCACTTTAACGATTACATTCCGGTACACCCTACCTTCTACGACGTAGGAGAAAGCCGAATCATTGATGTAAGAGCAATCCCACTTGATAATGTGTTTAATGCATTCGTTAAGAGGACCATGGACATCATTGGTAGCCTTATCCTTATTATTCTTTCTTCTCCCGTAATGATCTTTGTAGCCATCGGTGTAAAGATCTCCACCAAGAGCACAGTCTTCTTCAAGCAGAAGAGAGTCGGCAAGGATAAGAAAGAATTCACTATGCTCAAGTTCAGAAGCATGAAGGAGAACTCTTCCGAGACAACCGGCTGGAGTAAGGACGAAGACAACCGTAAGACCAAATTCGGCAGCATTATCCGTAAGTTCAGTCTCGATGAGCTTCCCCAGTTCTTTAATGTGCTCATTGGAGACATGAGCCTTATCGGTCCCAGACCAGAGGTTCCTTTCTACGTTAACAAGTTCAAGGAAGAGGTACCTCTTTATCTTGTAAGACAGCAGGTTCGTCCCGGAATCACCGGTTGGGCTCAGGTTAACGGCTTTAGAGGCGACACCAGCATAGAAGGAAGAATCAAATATGACATCTGGTATATCGAGCACTGGTCAATTTGGCTCGACTTATGGATTCTCTTCAAGACTGTTTTTGGCGGTATGATCAATAGTGAGAAAATAGCGAAATAATATGGATATCAAGATAATCGTAGCAACACACAAGCAATACAGTATGCCTAATGATTCTATGTACATTCCTTTGCACGTAGGAGCCGAGGGTAAGCCGAATCTCGGGTATCTTAAGGACAACATGGGAGATAATATAAGCACTAAGAACAAGAACTATTGCGAGCTCACAGGTCTTTACTTTATGTGGAAGAATATGGACGCTGACTACAAGGGACTCGTGCACTACAGAAGACACTTCGTCTCACTTACAGAGAAAGGCTCAAAATACGACCGTATCATCTCTTCCGGGGAACTTGAGGAGATACTTAAGACTACAGACATCATAGTACCAAAGAAGCGTCACTACTACATAGAGACCAACTACAGCCAGTATGCACATGCACACCATCACGAAGATCTTGATGAGACAAGGAAGATAATTGAAGAACGTTACCCTGACTTCATCCCATCTTACGATAAGGTAATGAAACGTACTTATGGACACAGATTTAATATGTTTATTATGAAGTCTGAGGTATTGAATGAATACCTTACATGGATGTTTGATATTCTTTTCGAACTAGAGAAACGTGTGGACATCTCTAACTATAGTGCAAACGACTCCCGTATCTTCGGTTTTGTTAGTGAACGTCTTCTCGATGTATGGCTCGATAAAACGGAGTACGAATACAAAGAGCTTCCCTATGAATTCATGGAGAAACAAAATTGGCTTCTCAAAGGATCAAGATTCCTTCTTCGCAAGATGGGTAAAAAGGTTAACCCTTAAGATCCGAATACAAATCTTCCTTGTACACTCCGTCTTCAATTAACTCTCTGAAGCTTTCAACAACATTTTCTTTATCTTCAAGATATGTAACACCGAACCACTTGTCATCAGTAGGCAGTACTCTGTATGTCACACCGTCATGAAGCATCTGATCAGCGATAACCGGCAACAAATACTCATCCTTATCGGGATCCTTCAAAGACTCTAGAAACTTCGGAAATCCTTCCTTGATTACATCCAAGAATTCTAGAGGATAGCACCAGAAGTTCATAGATACGAGCGACTTGGAATCAATCGTTCTATCCTCGACACACGCACCGCCGTCGAACTTCGTAATACCTCGAGTCTCATCGATAGAAATAAGCTTGCCGTCCTCCACAGAACACACGCCTCTTGTTACAGAACCGTTGTCAGACAGAGTGTTCTCAAGCACATATCCAACGAGCGCGTAGCCGTTACCCAAAAACTCAGCGGCCTTCATAAATCCCTTCTTGCCATAATAATCATCGGAATTAATAACGCAAAACGGAGTATCAATAACACCTGTTGCACAAAACAGCGCATGTCCGGTCCCCCAAGGCTTCGCCCTTCCCGACAGATCTTGAAAAGCATACACAATTTCTACGCCTAATGGAGCGACCTCCTTCTGGACTCTGTCACCTATTACTTCCTTAAAATCATCTTCAATATCTTTCCTAATAATAAAAACTATTCGGTTAAATCCTGCTGCGATTGCATCATGAATAGAATAATCGATAATAAGGTGTCCTTTATCATCAACGGGAGTCAACTGCTTAACTCCACCACCAAAACGAGATCCTATTCCTGCAGCAAGGATTACTAGTGTCTTCCTCATCAGATTATCTCCTGTGCTTTATCCAATGCCGCCGCTATTACCTGATCCATATCGTAGTACTTATACTCGCCGAGACGTCCACCGAAAGCAACTTTAGACTCCTTATCCGCAAGTTCCTTATACTTAGCATACAGAGCGGAATTCTTCTCATCGTTAACGGGATAGTACGGCTCATCGCCGAGTTTCCACTCTGAACTATACTCACGGCTAATAACAGTCTTAGGCAGATCATTGCCCTCGTCATCCTTGCCAAACTCAAACCACTTATGCTCAATGATACGAGTCCAAGGAGTCTCTCGGTCGGTATAGTTAACCGCTGCATTACCCTGGAAGCTTGGGATATCAAGAAGTTCGTTCTCAAATCGAACTGAACGATACTCGAGATTACCGAGGCTGTAGTTAAAATAAGCATCGATAGGACCTGTGAAGATGATCTTTGAAGCCTGTGAATCCCAGTACTCCTTATTCTCAAAGTAATCTACACCAAGCTTAACCTCTACGCCTTCGAGCATATTAGCTACCATCTTGGTATATCCACCCATAGGGATTCCCTGGTACAAAGCATTAAAGTAATTGTTATCGAATGTAAGACGAACCGGCAAACGCTTAATAATAAACGCAGGAAGATCCTTACAATCCCTTCCCCACTGCTTTTCAGTGTAGCCCTTGATAAGCTTCTCGTAGATATCGCGTCCTACTAAAGAGATTGCCTGTTCCTCGAGATTCTTAGGTTCGCCCGTAATCTCAGCACGCTGCTCAGCAATCTTAGCAGCAGCCTCTTCAGGAGTAACAACTCCCCACATCTTATTAAAAGTGTACATGTTAAAAGGAAGTGAATAAAGCTCACCCTTGTAGTTAGCTACAGGAGAATTCGTGAAACGGTTGAACTCAGCAAACTCCTGAACGTAGTCCCAAACTTCTTTGTTATTGGTATGAAAAATGTGAGCTCCATACTTATGCACATGGATGCCTTCAACATCCTCTGTATAAACATTACCTGCTATGTGTGAACGCTTCTCGATAACGAGAACTGACTTACCTGCTTCCTTAGCAATCTGCGCGATAACGGCACCATAGAGACCGGCGCCGACAATAAGATAATCTATCATTATTACATTCCCCTTAATATGTATTATAAAATTTTATCACAAGGAAGTACATCTTTCGATATATCACGATTATCATCATTTGAAAGAACTCTATTGGCATATGCCGAAGCAAAAAATGGATCTGACTATAGCTGTTCGTTCCTTTTATATACTGGATATATTTCTCCGATATAGCCAATTTTAGATAATGCTGACGGAAACACTTCCTCGTTCTGTTCTCTTTCAACAATCTGATAATCCAGTAATTAATATCAGCAATCGTAGCACCATCAGACTGCTCCTTCTTCAAAAAAGCCTCTTCACACCGGATATCTTCATCCGTAGCATCAAAACTCTCGCGTAACTGTCCAACCCTGATCAAGCCAAGATTCCTAGCCTGTATACTATTATTCCCCGGCGCTGATATCTGCCTATTATGAGTCCTGATCATCACAAGACACTTTGGATACTGTCGTATATAATCACCCGTCTTGATTACTCTTACCCATAGATCAAAATCCTGACCATTAACAAGCGACTCGTCATAGCACATATTATCAACATCGAACAAAGTGCGACGAATCATCACACTTGAATGGGCAATGATGTTACGGAAAAGGGACAGCGGCCTTATATACTCATAAACAGCGGGCATAATAAACCCAATACCACTGTCTTTACCAAAGAAATATGCAACACTAGAAAGCACCTTGATATCTGGGTGTTTCACAAGATATTTCACTTGCAACTCAAACCTTCTGGGAAGAGCGATATCATCCGCATCAAGGCGAGCAATATATTCACCCTGGGACAGCCTTATACCCTTATTAAAGCACTTAGTACACCCAATGTTCTCTTCATTATGGTAAAGCTTAATCCTATTATCGTGATACTCATCTAGGAAAGAAAAATCGTTATACTCCATCGAGCTGTCATCAATAAGAATCAACTCCCAATTACTGTACGTCTGATTAATGACACTCTCGACAGCCTCGCGTATCATCGAATACTCCGTGTTATATGTCGCCATTACGACGGAAACAAGCGGCTCATCTGTACTTCTCATTCTTCTCCTGAACCGCCTTCATGAAGGTCGCATCCGCGCCTAACTCATCCGCCTGCGCTATCAATGCTGCAACATCCTTCGGAAGACACTTGCCGTCGTAGCCTCGCTTCTCTGGATAAACGAATGTATGACTTCTTCCCATGCGCTCATCCATGAGCCACGTCTCCCGAAGCGAAGCGTAACTAACACCCATCTTCTCGGCAATATCATAAAACTCATTGCAGAAAGTAACCTTAGCAGCGAGGTAGCAATTCTCCATGTACTTGGCAAGCTCAGCTGTACGACTGTCAACAATATGAATCATAACCTCGGAAGAATACACCTGCTGATACACCTGCACTGCCTTCGCGACGGCTTCGCGTTCACCGCCCAGCGTAATCCAAGTACGCCTGGACAAATCCACAAGCGGATGATCAACCGTCTCACCGCAGTACTCAGGCTGGAATACAATGCCCTTGCCCGTCTTCGCACACATCTTCTCCGTAAAGCCTACGGGAACTGTTGACCTTAACACTATAACGTCCGTCTCAAGCCACTCGAGCACAGACTCAACTAAACTGGTATCACAAGAGCCATCCTCACAAGAAGGCGTCGGCACACACACGAATGCAGCATCACACGCATTCACTTCATTCCGGGCTCCGATTCTCTTGGGCTCATCATAAACAACAGCCTGCTCAAACAGCTTTTTCATCGCTGTCCCAACATAACCCAAGCCTACTATCGCAATCTTCATTATAATCACCCCAAACCTTTATCGGTGTGATTATATCATTAGTAAGGCATTATGGGTTTGTATTCTACCTGGAACAAAAGACATTATGTCAGTATCTTTCAAACAGGTATTCTTGTATAATTAGAGTAAGGTGTTTCCCAAAATGCACCTTATGTTTATTACTGCCGTGCCCATATTATATGAGCACGGTTTTTGTTTTCATACTAAGATGCTCTCGGTGCTGCCGCGCTTCCCGACTCAATTTCATAAGTCTCACAAAGGTTATACCACTCAACAGAGTTGATAAAACCACTTATAACCTGCTGACGAGACATACCGTTACGAAGCTGGTTTAACCAATGAGCTTTCCCAAGGGCATCAGGCGTTCTGTTAAAAAATGTGCCATAAAGTATGTCAAGAAATTGCTCATCTGTCATATTCTTGCTAAGGAATTCCGGGGAATATAAGAAGCCTTGGGCAAGATCCGCACCAGTTGCGTTACCATTGTTGACTTTGTTAAGCCAATACTGCGCTCCAATAGTATCACTCGAGCGTCCAAGTGCTACGGTGTATAACCTTTCGATGAAGCCCTCAACGCCCGTTGTAGTAGGATCTGTAACCCCTCCTCCAGAGTGAGCCGGTGATCCACCGCCAACAACTGCAGGTGCAGAACCTCCACCTCCTGTAGATGTAGCTGGAGTTGCAGATACATTATTTTCGCTCGTAGTTGCTTGAGTCGAAGTAGATCCTTGCTGTGCTGTTGACTGAGTTGTAGATTCTTGTGTACTGGTCGTATTAGATGGTGTTACCGGAGTTGTTGGTTGAGTTGTTGATGGTTCCGTGGTACTCGGTGCAACATAATTCATTGCCGATGATACTATGTTCTGGCTAGGAATAACGTCATGCTGAACATAATAAAGAAACATAAAAATCTCGGGATACATCAGAGCCGCATTATGTTCGCCGGACTCATAGAAGTAGAGTTCAAAGTCCTGTTGGAACAATGAATCATATTTATTAACGCTTCTATAAGCTCCACCATTCATCTCTACTTTACTGCAAGCCATGAATCTATGTGCATTTCCAGATGTAGAGAAACTTGCTGCTTGCACAGCTGCATCACTGTACCAACAGCCCTGGCCCTGTTCGACAAGAATACCAGCAGGGCTTACGGCACCAACATTAACAATGCGATTATTGAATCTCATACCATAGTCAAGAGTTGCGACTGCACCCATAGAGAAGCCAGTGACGGTTAAATCTGCCGTTGTGTCTATCTTGGAGCTTGCTGTTCCATCCTGAATGGAATCCATAAGATGTTCAAGTTTAGTCTTTCCGTTGACTTGGATACGGCTATACTCCCACTGCTGAGAATCGACCTGACTGCCAGTTACGGGTGTAAATATGGGAACTATATATACGACAGGCTCCAAGTTGCCGGAGTTAACCCACTTGGCCGCAGTCTCCTCAAGATTATCGAAGTCACGTGTTCCACCCAAGCCACACAGGAGAATAACTGGATCGTACTGGCCTTCACAACTTGGCTCGACTACGTAGTAATCAAGAGTCGATGTTGTCACTTGTCGGCGTGTATAGGTAATCTGAGTGTCGGCAGAAACGGGAGTTGTTATTAATTAATAGCTTGTTTTTATGATAAATAGTGCAGTTAATAGTACTGTAGAGAATTCGAACGGTTTTCTCATAACTGTGCCCTCATATACATGATAAATTAAGAGCTTAACCTACTTAAGCATTATATCATAGGGCAAACACATTCAGTACTTATACATATAAACTGGATTTCTGTCGGTAAACTCATAGAAAGAAGATAACCTCATAAAAATCATCAAACATCGTATTTTATTGTTCATTTAGCGCAACCAAATAACCAATGGCTCTACAGCAAATGCTTATAATACTACTTATTTGAACATAATAATATTCTTAGAAACCATCCGCTTCAATTTGAACAGCTGTCAAAAAACGTTCAAGTAGGCTTTGTTGAACCACAAAATACTCTTCATCGATTTCATTAATACCTTGTGTATCTTCCGTCCAAAACTCTTTATATTTTGCAGCAACATTATTATTCAGTTTGAGATGATCCATAGAATGTCTATAAACTCTTATTCTATGAAGAACATCAAATAGACTCGGATAAGAACTCTTAATTTCAGCCCAGAAATAATTGGGCTTGCCTATCGATACGCCATAATTATCAATCGATTCAACAAAGCATTTATTACAAACATTGATGAAATTTGAAAACTGCTCCTCCGTAGTGACAGGTAGAAGATTGGCGAATTTCTCTGCCTCAGGGAATGAGTTTTCACCAAATAATTTATCCTTTCCTGCACTTCTAATTGCAGCCTCCAATTGCCTCATATCACGTATTATTGAGTAAACGCGTTGGTGTACCCATTCTCCACGCCTGTTTTTTTCAATTGTTTTAAATAAGTATTTTCGCTTTTCTCTTTTGGCTAATTCAAGTGCAACATACCTACCAGCAACCGGCATTTTTACATAAGGTGTTCCTGTATCATTTTTGGCAATAAGCCCATAACTATAAAGATGCTTTGTATATTCAGCCATTGTAGCTAACTCAACAAAATCTGATGTTTGTCCAGATGCTAATAACTCAAACATTTCATACTCCTCTGGATAGAATTGTTGGATTTCAGTTACAACATGCCTAAAATAATATGCGAGCTCGATATCTATCGCTTCTTGTATCTTCTTTATATCTTCTTTTGATATAGTAATTGGTCTATTCTGATCTTCATATTGACAATTAATGTAACTACAAGCTAATCTAAGAAGCATTGGATGTCCATTGTATTGATTATATAGCAACGATATAGCATCATATTCAAACTTCAACCCCATTCGTTTTCCAAGAGTTTTTATCATTGTTCTAGATTCTTCTTCTGACAATCCCTGCAAATACTCAGACTGCACTATACTAAACAACGGATTCTGAATGCCGTTTATAGAGTCGATTTCTGTTGCACTTGGATTAACACCAGATAGAATAAACACCAAATTACGATGTAAACTTTGAACCGACCATATCGTTTGCCAGAAATCTATAAACTCGGTATGCCAATGTTCATTCATAGGACTCTTAAAAGAAATATATTCAATTTCATCAAACATAATAACAATTCTTAGATTCCTATTGGCAGCTTCCTGAACGACGTATCTGAAACTTTTAATTATATTGTTTGCATCGTATTCGCTTCGTATATCAACCTCTAATCGATTTGCAATATCATTACAAATCTCTCCTAATAATTCATTCCAATGTAAATTGCGATAAGAAGGCGACTTACAATCATAGAAGAATACATATCCAAGCTTTTGCTCACGAATTATTCGTTCTACTTTAAATAATAAAGATGTTTTTCCCGCTTTTCTTACTCCAAAAACTCCTCTGTTTTCTCCCCTCTTAATTGAATCGATATAACGGGACACTAATTGCTGTCGTCCAAAAAATGATGATTCATCTTGAAGTGGAAGCATATATCCAAATAAGTCAACATCATAAAAATTGTCTCGCAGAACATTCCTTATATACCACGCATCATTACGATTGTTTATAATATCATCATAAACAAAAGGGACAATTGAACGAGATCGTTCATCAGAAAAACTCGTAACTCCTGCATTCTCAGTAATTGCTCGATCCTTCGAAACAAAGAAACAGTTTAAAGAATCTATACGATTCTTAAACGGGAAAATATCAAACAACATATTTACAGCTTGAAGCGACCGCGGTTGAAGCTTTTCATAATTTGAATATGCTAATAGTATTTCTCTATCTATTCCAAAAGCCTCACTAATATGAGATTCAGGTTTAAGCATAAATGCAAAAATAGTAGTGTTATTGATGTGTTTTTCCTCAGCATATGTAATATCAAACCCATGTAAAAAGGCTTTTAACAAATCCGATTGTTCTTCATGCTTAGGCAAATAATAAGCCTTAACATCAGACACTATAACGCCCATATTAACTGCCCCCTTAAATCTCTTGTATAACAAACTCTAAACCCTGTTAATAAGAGCATTTTACATTTTGAGAATTAATCTTTCAACAAACCATCCAATGATTTTCCTACTTATTCTTTCTACATTATGAGAAACTGATCTCACTACGTTTTTGATATATATGTGTGTGCAAAGAAAAGATTCTTGATTTTCTTATTTTATTGTATAATGCATTTATGAGACTCTTGATAGACAAGCTCAAATTGATGTTACTTCTTGAAAAAAGAAAGGATAGCATCGACCATAGAATCGAAGGTGTTGATACTACCCTTACGGGAGTTCTCTATCTTTTGTCTCTGTTTTGTAGTGATTTTCGTGACTTTTGGATTATCAATCACCTTATAATTGAAACAATCGCTTGGAGTATTGGTATCATTATAACGGGATTGGGGGTATTTAAGATTTATAAAAGTTCCCATAATAGGTATTCTCATAATATGTTATATTCTGAAATAGAGAATCTTGATGAAGTATCGCACAGGTTTTCTTTAGCTATTATAAAAGACACGTTCAAAGACCATTCCAACCGTTTTCTTGTTTATTATGATAATTCATGGGATTGTTGGTTTTTCTTTAGCTTCCCTACTAACGATTATCAGAATGAAGAAAGCATTATGCAGAGATTATCAAGTAAACTCAAAGTGAATCGTTCTGATATAACTCTTACGCATCTAAGTGAAAGGCTTCAGCCAAAGTATTCAATAAAAGATGGTAAAAATAAGGTATATTTACACTCTCTATTTTATGCTGAGATAAAGAATTATCCTGTCGTTCTTCAAAAGGATAGTTTTGAGATAGATGGAATTAAGTATCGTTGGATGACACTAGAAGAAATGATTAGTGATAAGAATATTCACGAGAAAAATGATGATGTTGTATCATTTGTGAGAGAAAAGATTGGATAATATCATCTTCTTGTTGCAACAGCTTTCTCCAACCTCTTGCAATTGAGTTATCTCTTTTGTAAACGCTTAACAACACGGTGCCTACCCTGATGCGTTGAAGAATGCAATACTGATCTGAATACTCCAATGTACTACAAGATACTCCAATTGGAGCGTGTTGTAGTAATTGGAAAATGAGGTATTGCACGTGGACGAGATTGCAACGATCAAGCACGAAGTTAAGATGAACGAGTGGAACCGCCAGGTCATGTCATGGAGAGAAAGCGGATTGTCAGCCACCGCTTGGTGTAAGCAGGAGAATATTCCCAGCAGTACATTCTTCTACAGACTGAAGCAGGTAGACGATGTTAATAAGGGGGATTGTATCTTTGAACAGCTCCCTGTATTGTCGGAAACTCATCCGATTGATACAATCGAGTTAGACAACAGAATTAAAGTAACCAAAGGCGAGAAATACAGCTTCTCAATTACAGCGGAAGAAGTAACTCCGATTTCTCAACTGACGTTCTATACTTCAGCAGATGACGGTTCTCTTTGTTGCAGAATACATGGCGGAGATACAGATTACTAGTGGTATGGACTTACTATCTTCATGTTTGCCTATGTTGTACTGATTGCAGTTTTATTCATTGTTGACAACCGTAAACAGATCAAATACTGCGACTATAAATATCTACTGGGGTTGCTTACTGGTATCGTAGTTTTCCTTCTGCTGTGCACCTTTGCCAAAGGCAATCCGTTCTGTGATGAGTACGATAACCTCCGTGGCGGTATGGTTATAGCTAACGGCGGTGTTTTGTATAGAGACTATATTACGCAGCATATGCCGGTAATGTACTACCTGTGTGCGATTTTCGCAAAGTTTGGGGCGAATTCTATTGAGCAGTTCCGTCTTTCTTACTACATACTAGTAGCTATAATCTGGGTCTTGTTATTTATGAGGCACAGTAATCATTACGGTGCCAAAAAGATGTTTATCCTCCCTATTATCGAATGTATTTTTACAACCCTTGTTGTATATCCTTATGGGAATTTGGTATTTGCGGAATGCTTCCAGGGATTGTTATTTACTGTACTGATGTTGGAATTCATTCGTTACTATAAGGATCACCATCTCAATTGGGACAGATGCATTATCGTATCAGTTTGTATTTGGGCAAGCTTGGGAACAACGTTCTTGAGCATATATCCACTCTCATTTCTGACTATCCTGTTCCTGTATCTGGAGATTAGACAATCTTTCAAGAACAAATCTAACTTAAAGTCATTGCTAAACAGGTACTACAAACTTGCAGCGACAATGGCTGTTTCTCCCGTTGCAGCGTTCTTGTACTTTAAATCAAATCATGCACTTCGTGCAGCTTACGAACAGTTTTACTTATTCAACCGTGAAGTATATCCACATTACGTCGACGGATATGGAAACAAACTACTCCAACCGCTGATTGATTCAATCTACTATTTCTTCGGAATATTCTCTAATGTACTTAATGACCTTATTAGTGCTAAAGCAACTGAAGTTGACATAATCCGAATTGTACTGTTGGTGATCACTGTCGCAATTATCGTAAAAATGTTCGAGAAGAAACTTGTGATTGAAGGATTGAGTCTAGGTTTGATGATGCTTTTCTCTGCATCCCGAAGCTTCGAAGCACATGGACTCGCTGCTTGGTATATAGCCATGCTAATCATTTGTCTTTATGCAGACTTATGTAAAGAAAGATTCAAGGCTATTGGCATACCGGCTATCGTAATAGTATTGATTGTTCTAAGCGGTCCGTTCTTTATAAATGTTCGCGACAACTTAATGTATGAACAGCCGAGCATCACAGATCTTGAGAACAAAGTAATCGAGCTTACTCAGGATGATGAGGATCAGCGCATATATATCGATGCTTTCTGTTTTGATGGATTAAGTCCGGATTCTTTGTACCTGGCTTATAAGGGCAGAGACAATGTCAATCCTGCGGTCTTTATGCTTCCTTGGTATATGGACTGGTATGAACAAAGAGATGTTGACGCACTTCTCACAGAACAGCCCCGTGTAGTCATATATGACCCTGAACGAGTTACGTGGACCTACGATCACTATAACAATACATTCGATGCTGTCCTAACCTCCAACTACACCCGCCTCGGAGATAGCGGTTGGCAGAACTATATATGGGTAAGGAACGACTCAATTCAAGAACAATCGCGAGGAGAGTGCGAGATCAACTTTTCGATGTGTTGCTTATTAGTAGCCATCGCCTAAGTCATAATTACCGCAGTAGTATAGGCAAGAGTCCTTAAACGCCCCGAGAATACAATGGCGAGTATATGCAAGGAAGAAATGAGCGTGTACTGC
>JAEEGL015571282.1_pt1 | contig 33137 bp, 24 predicted proteins | sample 9134231 | NCBI WGS metagenome assembly JAEEGL01 (sample SAMN16246548, study PRJNA631951) | gut metagenome | biome: gut microbiome; feature: rumen; material: fiber-attached | host: Bos | place: Iran: Karaj | collected 2018-10 | reverse complement strand
GGTTTGTATGCTTATTTGGAAGAAAAAGAAGAATAATAATGATTTCACATAAAAAAACCCGTAAACGAAATGTTTACGGGTTTTCATTTAACAGCTCGTAGCGGAATCGAACCGCTGATTCTGCCGTGAGAGGGCAGCGTCTTAACCGCTTGACCAACGAGCCATACAGCATTTATTAAAATAACATAGCAAAAGCAAAAAAGCAAGCATAAATTGTATATTTTTCGAATAAATGGTATAATGTTCTTGTATTTTTGGGGAGAAACAAAAATCATGGAAAACGCGGAAATATTAAACAGAATAGCGGAAGCACTTCTTGTCGACTATACAAGCGTGTATTACGTAAATGCCGTTACAAACGAGTATTACTGGTATTCGTCGGATCCGGATTTCCATTCCCTCAGGCTGGAACCGAAGGGGGATGATTTTTTTGTGAATGTTGTCCGGGATGCCGAAAAAGCGATATACGAAGAAGACCGGCATATTTTCACCGAAGATTTCACAAAAGAAAAATTGTTATCCCAGCTTGGCAAAGGGGGTATGAAACGGATTGAATACCGGCTTGTGATAGACGGAAAGCCGGTTTATCATGCGCTCCGGTTAATACATGCCGCAAGCGAAAACGATGATTATTTTGTGCTCGGTGTTCAGAATATTGATCTCGAATACAGAGTGCGCCAGGAAGCCATCCGGATGGAGAAGGAGAGCGAGGTTTTCAACCGTATTGCGGAAGGGCTCGCTTACCACTATGACCGTCTGTATTATGTGGAAATTGAAACCGGTCATTTTTCCGAACTTGCCGGTATGAAATCGATGGAAGGACTGTGGGACAAGGATTCCGGTGATGATTTCTTTGCTTTGTACAATACAACGTTCCGGTTCATCGTTTATGAGGAAGACCGTGACCGGATGGAAGTGTTTGCCGGAAAAGATTATCTTCTTTATGCTCTGTCGAATCAGAAAATGTGTGCCGCGGCATTCCGCTATTATGACAGTGAGAAAAATATCCACCACTGCCGCGTATCGGTGGTGTTATCCTATGACCGGGCACATTTCATTGTCGGATTTTCCAATATCGATGAAGAAGCGAAAAAAGAAACAGAACATCTTCAGGCGCTGAAGCTTGCCAATGAAATGGCCAAGCGTGACGAACTGACGGGAATCAAGAATAAAACCGCGTATCATGAACTGGAAGAGGAGCTTGAAGATAAAATCCGCAGCGGCTTTGCGGAACCGTTTGCGGTTGTGGTATGCGATATTAATGACTTAAAGCAGATTAATGACCGGAAGGGGCATAAAGCCGGAGACGAATATATCCGTGCGGCCAGCCGGATGATTTGTGCGGCATTCTCACACAGTCCGGTTTTCAGAATCGGCGGGGATGAATTTACGGTTATATTAACCGGTGTTGACTTCAATGAACGGGATGAACTGTTAAACTCGATTCGTACACAGGTAATTAACAATATTAATGCCGGAACCGGTCCGGTTGTGGCCGTCGGTATGGCCGAATATGTGAACGGAACGGACCAAAAGGTTTCCGAAGTTTTTGAACGTGCCGATTCCTTAATGTATGAAAATAAGAGCAATTTAAAAGAGCAGAAGATTTTAAAGGACAGCTATTCCGAGCAGGATAAAGAAATCATACTGATTCCGGAAGACCGAAAGACAAAGCTGGATACCCTCTTTAAGATGATTTCGATTGTGGCGGAGGGAACCTATGTGTATCTCTGCGATATGAAATACGATTATTCCCGCTGGTCAAAAACAGCTGTGGAGACGTTCGGACTGCCAAGCGAATATATGTATCAGGCAGGAGACATCTGGGAAGAAAGAATTCATCCGGAAGACAGGGAGAGTTTTCGTATCGGTATTGCCGAAATTTTTGTCGGAAATGCCATGAGACATGATATGCAGTACCGTGCCAGAAGGGTGAACGGGGAATATGATGTATGCACCTGCCGTGGATATGTCGTAAAAGATTTAAACGGCGAGCCTGATTATTTTGCCGGGGCAATCCGCAATCACGGAGCACAGGGAAATGTGGATACGCTTACCGGACTTCGTAACCAGTACGGATTCTTCGATGATTTGCAGAATTATATGAGTACCAACAAGCCGGTGAATGTCTTCCTTGTCGGAATTAACAAGTTTTCCGAAGTAAACGAAGTATACGGGTATCATTTCGGAAATAAGGTGTTACAGAAATTTGCCCGTGTACTGTTCGAATATGTCGGTAATACCGGTGTTGTTTATCGTTTGGACGGAACCAGGTTTGCCGTTATTTCAAGTACGTATTCCACGCGGGAAATTATGGTTGAATATGAGAAATTCCGCTATTATTTCCGCGGAAAATTCTTTGTGGAAGAACGTAGTATTCCGCTGGAACTCAGCGGTGCGGCCATCCGGGTGGACAGTTTCGATATCGATCATCAGACGGTATATGCCTGCTTATGTTTTGCCTATGAAGAATCAAAGAAGAAACGGAAAGGCGATTTCGTCGAATTTTACAATGACTTAAATTCCGACAACCGTGACCGCATTGAAAGGCTGAACGTGATCCGCAGCTCCGTAACGAGAGACTTTGACGGATTTTACCTTGTTTATCAGCCGGTGGTGGATGCCGAAACGGAGAAAGTCATCGGAGCGGAAGCACTGCTTCGCTGGAAGAATGAAAAGTACGGAGTGGTTCCGCCCGATCATTTCATTCCGGTTCTGGAACTGGATCCGCTTTTCCCGAGTCTCGGAAAATGGATTTTGCAAACTGCCCTGACGGATGCAAAGAAGATACTGGAAGAATATCCGGATTTCCTTATTCATGTGAATCTGTCCTATACGCAGATTGAGAAACCCGATTTTGCGGACATGGTGAATTCGCTTCTTGACGAAACCGGTTTTCCGGCGAATCATCTGGTACTGGAAGTTACGGAACGATGCCGCCTCCTCGACATGGGTCTATTGAAGAACGTAATCGTGAACTTAAAAGGCACGGGAATATTGGTTGCACTTGATGATTTCGGAACCGGATTTGCATCCATCGGTCTGATAAAATACCTTCCGTTTGACATCATCAAGATTGACAGAGGTTTTGTCATGAAAATCGAGGAAGATGAAACCGAAAGAGAACTGATTAAGCATTTTACCGCTATAGCATCCACATTCCATGCACAGGTCTGTGTAGAGGGAGTGGAAACTGACGGAATGAGGGATATTTTAAGATGCTATTCGGTGGAAAGTTTCCAGGGATATTTTTATTCCAAACCGGTGCCGTTTGAAGATTTAAAGAAGTATATTTTTAAAGAGTAAGAGAATGGTGCCTGTCACTTTTGCCCGAATGTGCACCCCAAATGCACCCAAAGCGGAGAAAAACGGCCGTTATTGCGTAAGAATCAGAACAAAGAAAAGCCTTGCAAACGTAGTGTTTACAAGGCTTTTTCACATTCTGGAACCGGTGGGATTCGAACCCATGACCTCTGCGTTGCGAACGCAGCGCTCTCCCAGCTGAGCTACGATCCCGCATTCGTGATTCGGGCAAACCGAACATTAAAATAATAGGACCAAACGGCAAAAAAGTCAATGATAAGGCTTGACTTTTCGCAAAAAGAGTGGTATTTTACGAAGGTAACATAGAGATGATGATTTAGGTGGGCTTCAAAAGAGCCCACCTCTTTTATGCACTATACGGAGCAAAGCAATGACCAAACGTGAGGCATATGAATCGAAAACGGAAGAAATCTTAAAGCCGATTGCCGAAGAAAACGGAGTAGAGATTTACGATGTTGAATTTGTCAAAGAAGCAGGGGAGTATTATCTTCGTGCCTATATCGACAAAGAAGGCGGCGTTACGATTAATGACTGCGAAGCGGTAAGCCGGCGCCTTTCGGACGAACTCGACAAAGCGGATTATATCGAAGAAGCGTATATTCTGGAGGTATCTTCGCCGGGACTCGGAAGGACATTAAAAAAAGACCGTCATCTTATAAAATCCATCGGTGAAGAAGTGGAAGTAAAGACCTTTAAGCCGATTGAGAAAAAGAAAGAGTTTGTCGGGATTTTAAAATCGTTTGACGATAAAACCGTGACAATCGAAGAAGAAGGAACGGATCGGATTTTTAACCGGGATGAGATTGCAAGAATCCGCCTGACCTTCGATTTTTAACCGGAAAAATCGGAACATCAAAGCGATAAGAAAAATCGGAATGTCAAAACGAAAAAAATATAAAAAACATAAATATCAAACAGAAAAACAACACGCAGATTTCCCAAATTCATAAAGGAGGACAAAAGAAAAATGAATAAGGAATTACTTGAAGCGGTAAGATTTATTGAAAGAGAGAAAGGCATCAGCCAGGAAGTACTGTTTGCGGCAATCGAGAACTCGCTGCTTACAGCCTGCAAGAATCATTTCGGCAAGGAGAATGCCGATTTGTTTAAGGTAATCATCGACAGAGAAACCGGTGATTATACGATTTATGCCGGAAAGAAGGTAGTTCCCGACGGAGAAGAAATAGATGACAAGGACTGCATTTCCTTAACGGAAGCGCAGAAACTGGATGAGAATGCACAGGTGGACGATATGATTTTTGAGGAAATCGAATCCAATGAATTCAGCCGTATCGCCGCACAGAATGCCAAGAATGTCATTCTTCAGAAAATCCGCGAAGAGGAAAGAAATGTGGTATTCAACCAGTTCCATGCAAAAGAGCATGACATTGTAACCGGTACCGTTTCCCATGTGAATCCGAAGAGTATCACCATCAATCTCGGAAAAGCGGATGCGATTTTAAACGAAAGCGAAATGGTGAAGGGCGAGCATTACCGCGTGAACCAGAGAATCAAAGTTTATGTAATCAAGGTGGAAGCATCTTCCAAAGGACCGAAGATCGCAGTCAGCCGTACACATAAAGAGTTTGTAAGAAAACTGTTTGAAGAAGAAGTAAACGAAATCAAGGACGGCACCGTTGAAATCCAGCAGATTGCCAGAGAGCCGGGCAGCCGTACCAAGATGACCGTTTTATCCCATAATCCGAATGTGGATCCCGTCGGCGCATGCGTCGGTGTAAACGGTGCGCGTGTCAATGCCATCGTGGACGAACTCGGCGGCGAAAAAATCGATATTATCAACTGGGACGAGAATCCCGGAAACTTAATTCAGAATGCACTTTCTCCGGCCCAGACCATTGCTGTTTTTGCGGATCCGGAATATAAAGAAGCAAAGGTTGTCGTTCCGGATGACCAGCTTTCCTTAGCAATCGGAAAAGAAGGACAGAATGCCCGTCTTGCCGCAAAACTGACCGGATACAAGATTGATATCAAATCCGAGAGCCAGGCAGTGGATGCACCGGGATTCCGTTACTCCGATTATATGGATGAGGAAGATTATTACTATGAGGGAGAAGGATATTCCGAGGAAGGCACCGAGCACGTAAGCGGCTTCGTACCCATTGATTCCGAGGAAGAAACACCGTCCGAGGAGTAAGAAGAACCGAATATGACAAACAAGAAGATTCCATTAAGACAATGTGTCGGCTGCATGGAAATGAAACCGAAGAAAGAGTTAATCCGCGTGGTAAGAACACCGGAGGATGAATTCATACTCGACGACACGGGAAAGAAAAACGGCAGAGGCGCATATATCTGTTCAAGCCGGGAATGTTTAAAAAAGGCCGAAAAAAATCATGGACTGGAGAGATCCTTCCATATGACGATTTCCCGGGAAGTTTATGATGCATTAAGTACGGAGCTTGAGAAGATTGAACAATCATGACAATATTCTTTCGTTTCTGGGCTTGGCGGCGAAAGCCGGAAAAGTCAGAAGCGGAGAGTTTATGACAGAGAAAACCGTCAAGGAGAAAAAAGCCAGACTGGTGATTATTGCCACCGATACCTCCGAGACCTCGAAGAAAAATTATAAGGATATGTGTGCATACTACCATGTCCCGATTTACGAATACGGAAGTAAAGAGGAACTCGGACATGCCATCGGAAAGGAATTCAGAACGTCGGCAGTAGTCACGGATGAGGGATTTGCATCCGGCATCATAAAGAAAATTCAGGCAAGGGAGGAACATAGATGACTATTAGTGAATTGGCAAAAGAACTGAATGTAGCGGGGAAAGATGTCCTGAAATTTTTACAGGACAGCGGATCAACCGCCAAAGGTCAGTCCAAAAAACTAACCGATGATGAGGTCATGATGGTACGCCGTCATTTTGCACCGGGAGATGGCGCAAAAGCGGAAGAACCGAAGAAGGCCGCAAAGGTAATCCGTGTGAAAGCCGAAAAACCGGCGGAGAGCACACCGGCAGAGGAACAGCCGAAAGATAAGGCCGAAGCGGAACAGAAGGCTGCACCGGCAAATCCGGATACAGCCGGTAAGAGTGCGCAGGGAGCACCCGCAGCACCTCCGAAGAAAAAAATCATCATCGTGCCGGGACCTGCCGCATCCAAAAAGGGTGATATGCCCCCGAGGAATATGGGCGCAAACAATGCCCGTCCGGGTATGAGTAACCAGACACCCGGAAACCGTCCGGTAAAACCGGCAGCACCCGCAGCCGATAACCGGGGCGGAAAAATTATTCGTCCTCAGACTCCTCCTTCCGCCACACCGGAAGTACATTTCGTTCCGGAAAACAAGCAGCCGAAACCGGTGAATAAGCCGGCAAAAGAAGCTGTTCCCGCGCCTGCGGAGAATCCGAAGGAAAATACAGGTATTAAAACGGAGGCAGCCGTTACCGATGTTAAACCGCAGAGCACTGCCACAGAGGTCGTAAAGACCGAACCGGTAAAGACCGAGCCTGCAAAGACGGCTCCCGAGAATAAAGAACGTCCGGAGAAAAGAGAAGGAAGAAATATTTCCATCGCTTCCGGTCGTGGAGATTTAAGAGGTGATAACCGCGACGGTGCCGGCCAGAGAGGCGGCAATCGTCCCGAAGGAGGACGTCCTTTCCAGGGACAGGGAGACCGCAAGCCTTTTGGCGGTGACAGAGGTGCCAAGGGCGGATTTAACGGCCGTCCGGGTCAGGGTGGCTTTAAGAAAGATGAAGACGGCGATAAGAGGGTAATGCGCAAACCTCAGGGCGGTAAGATTTTTACGGCCGATACCCCTTCCGTTGACAATCGCAAGAACGATAAGAGAAGAAACAACAAAGACAAAGATAAACGCAACGGCAAGGACTTCATGTATGAAGAGGACGGCAATTTAAAGGGCGGAAAAGGCAAGTCCAAAGTAGGTGCCTTTATCAAACCCGAAAAGAAACCGGTTGTCGAAGAAGAGGAAATTAAAGTAATCACCGTTCCCGATGAAATTTCCATCAAGGAACTGGCGGAGAAAATGAAAATACAGCCGAATGTAATCATTAAGGAACTCTTCTTAAAGGGTGAAATGGTTACGCTTAATGACGTGGTTCCGTTTGAAAAAGCGGAAGAAATCGCCATGGAACATGATATTTTATGCGAAGCCGAAGTCAAAGTGAATGTCATCGAGGAAATGCTCAAAGAAGAAGAGGAAGATCCCGCAACCATGACATCACGTCCTCCGGTAATCTGCGTAATGGGACATGTCGATCATGGTAAAACATCCCTTCTGGATGCAATTCGGAAGACGCATGTTATCGAAGGTGAGGCCGGCGGAATTACACAGCACATCGGTGCTTATATGGTTCCCGTTACCGATCCCGAAACCGGAGACAAGAGAAAAATTACATTCCTCGATACGCCCGGTCATGAGGCATTCACAGCCATGCGTATGAGAGGTGCCAATTCGACGGATATCGCAATCCTGGTTGTAGCAGCGGACGACGGTGTCATGCCGCAGACCAGAGAAGCGATTAACCATGCCAAGGCAGCAGGTGTTCCGATTATTGTTGCGGTAAACAAAGTCGATAAAATCGGATATGATTTTAACGATAAAACCAAAACCATGGACAGCTATCCCGGCATTGCCAAACTGATTCGCGAACTGGCGGATGAGCATTCGCTTCTGTGGGAAGAATGGGGCGGCGAGACGATTTTTGCACCGATCAGCGCAAAGAAGGGTGACGGAATTAACGAACTTCTCGAAATGATTCTGTTATCGGCCGACATGATGGAACTGAAAGCCAATGCAAACCGCAAGGCAAGAGGTCTTGTAATCGAAGCGGAGCTTGATAAGGGCCGCGGACCGGTGGCAACCGTTTTGGTACAGAAGGGTACGCTGCATGTCGGAGACTTCATTTCCGCAGGCGAGGCACACGGAAAAGTACGTGCCATGATTGATGACAAGGGACGCCGGATTAAGGAAGCAACTCCTTCCACACCCGTTGAGATTTTAGGTCTGAACGATGTTCCGGGTGCCGGTGAAATCTTTATTGCACATGCAAGCGATAAGGAAGCCAAGAATTTTGCGGATACCTTTATTGCACAGAACAAGGTAAAGAAAATCGGCGATACCAAGAAGAAGATGGGCTTAGACGAACTGTACAGCCAGATTCAGGCCGGCAACTTAAAGGAACTGAACATCATTATCAAAGCCGATGTGCAGGGTAGTGTGGAAGCCGTAAAGGAGTCGTTGGAGAAACTTTCGAACGAGGAAGTGGTTGTCAAGGTTATTCACGGCGGCGTGGGTGCCATCAACGAATCCGACGTGGTACTTGCATCCGCAGCCAAAGCCATCATTATCGGTTTCAACGTTCGTCTTGACAATATGGCCAAGGATACGGTGGAACGCGAAGGTGTAGACGTTCGTCTTTATGACGTAATCTATAAGGCTATTGAAGATGTCGAAGCGGCCATGAAGGGTATGCTTGAGCCGGTATATGAAGAGAAGATTATCGGTCATGCCGAGGTTCGCCAGATTTTCAAAGCATCCGCAATCGGAAACATCGCGGGAAGTTTTGTGCTTGACGGTATTTTTGAAAGAGGATGTCTCATCCGTATTACCCGTGCCGGCGAGCAGATTTACGAAGGAAAGCTTGCATCCTTAAAGAGATTTAAAGATGATGTCAAGGAAGTAAAAGCCGGATTCGAGTGCGGTCTCGTATTTGAAAACTTCGGCGGCATGGAAGAACTTGACATTGTGGAAGCCTACAAGATGGTGGAAGTTCCGAGAAGTTAACAATACACGGTACCGGTTATCGTTAACGGAGATTGAATGATAACGGTAACCGGTTAAGAGGAAAGATATGCGTAAAAACAGCATCAAAAATACAAGAATCAACAAAGAGGTCATGCGTGCACTGGCGGATATCATCCGCACGGAGATTAAGGATCCGAGACTGGATCCGTTAACCTGCGTGATGAGCGCCGAAGTGGCACCGGATTTAAAAACCTGCAAAGTCGAAGTATCCGTAATGGGAGACGAAGCGCATAAGGAGGATACCTTAAAAGCGTTAAAATCCGCTTCCGGATATATCCGCACGCTGCTTGCAAAGAAAGTGGATCTGCGCAATACACCGGAACTGATTTTCCGTCTGGACAATTCCACGGAATACGGAATTGAAATGATGGCAAAAATCGATGCCGTGATGGAAGAGCAGAGAGCCAGGGCAGCGCTTCGCGGAGATGAGGAAGAATCCGAAGGGGAGAGTTTGGAAGAGGATAATTCCGAAGACGAAGAATAGCTTTTTAGTGAGGGGAGTTACGGTATGGAATCAAATCTGGATCTGGTAAAAATTTGTGAAAACGCAAAGAGAATTCTGGTTACGGGACATATCAAACCGGACGGGGACTGTATCGGCTCCACGGTTGCCACGACACTGTTCCTGAAAAAGAAACTGCCGGATGCGGATGTACGTTTAATGATTGAAAATCCGGCTCCGTGCTTTATGGCTCTTTCCGGAATCGAAACGGTTGAACCGGATTTTGTCGGCTGGAAAGAGAAAACGGATGTATGTATCGTAATCGATACAAATGCCGAACGGATCGGAAATGCCGGAAAATTCTTTAAAGAAGCGGCAACGACCGTGAATATCGATCATCATATCAGCAACAGCGAAGGGTCAGCCATGATTAATTTAGTGGATCCGCATGCATCTTCCGCAAGCGAAATGATTTACCGTCTGATTCCGAAGGAAGATCTGGATGATGAAATTGCCAAATATATTTATATGGGAATCTGTCATGATACAGGTGTTTTCCGGTTTCCGAACACTTCGCCCGAGACGTTCCGCGCAGCGGCCGATTTAATCGGGTATGATTTCGATTTTTCCGATCTGATTGAGAAAACCTACTACGAGAAAACCTATGATCAGATGATTACAACATCTTCCATCGTGAAGGATGCCAGACGTTTCTGTGACGGAAAAATCGTTTTCGGTTCGGTAAACTATAAGGATTTTACGGAGAAAAAATTATCGCCGAACGATTTCGACGGGGCAATTAACGAACTGAGGATCATCAAAGGCTGCGAACTGGCGATTTTTATGTATCCGATGAATGAAAGCACCATCAAGGTATCGCTTCGAAGCATCGGAACGGTGGATGTTTCCAAAATTTCCGAACGGTTCGGAGGCGGCGGACACAAGCGTGCGGCGGGATTCTTTAAAAAAGCCACGGAGGAAGAATTGTTAAAGCAGATTCTGGATGCCGTGAAAGAGCAGACCGGCTGGGAGTAAATGATTGGACGGAATAATTGTTGTTAATAAGGAGCAGGACTACACTTCATTTGATGTGGTAGCGAAGCTTCGCGGAATATTAAAACAGAAGAAAATGGGACATACCGGAACACTTGACCCGATGGCGACGGGAGTGCTTCCGGTATGTTTAGGTGCGGGAACGAAACTCTGCGACATGATGACGGATTCAAAGAAAATCTACCGCGTGGAAATGCTTCTCGGGAAAGATTTTGATACCGAAGATGTGACGGGAGAGCTCCTTGCCGAAGCGGATGTAACGGTTTCCGACGACGAAATAAAGGAATGCGTATCGGAATTTACCGGTGAACTGATGCAGCTTCCGCCGATGTATTCCGCCGTAAAGGTAAACGGAAAAAAACTCTGCGATTATGCGAGAGCCGGAAAAGAGGTGGAGAGAAAACCGAGGAAAGTCACGATTTACGAAATCGAAATCGAGAGCATTTGTCTTCCCGTGGTTACCATGAAAGTTACCTGTTCAAAGGGAACCTATATCCGGACTCTGTGCCGTGAAATCGGGGAAAAATTAGGCTGTCACGGATGCATGCAAAGCCTTGAAAGACTTTATACCGGCGGTTTTTCCATAGAAGAAGCGAAGACGATCGCGGAGATAGAAAAGTTCCGGGATGAAGGCAGACTGGAAGAACTTCTTTACGGGGTGGATACGTTCTTTAAGGATTATCCGGAGGCGACGGTTTCAAAAGAAAGCGAAATATATGCGGACAACGGAAATGCACTTATGATGAAAGAGTTTGCATCACTTCCCGAAGAAGCAAAAATATTTAAAAACCATCCCACGGGGGAATACTATATACGTCTTTACCGTGACGACCGCTATTTTTACGGGGTTTATAAATACGATGGCAGGAAAAATCTTTTCGTTCCGGAGAAGATGTTCTTCTGTCAGGGAACATTATAATTTATGTAAACCTATTTATGATTATGTAAACTATTACAAAATTATGTAAACTATAATAAAATTATGTAAACCATCATGGAGCCAACATTTTCATGATAACATTTATCAACTCTTACAACGGAATAGAGGGCGATACCGCAGTCGCAATCGGTAAATTCGACGGACTTCATATCGGCCACGAACAAATCTTAAAAACGCTCGAAGAGTGTAAAAAAGAGGGTTTGAAAACCGTGATTCTTTCTTTTGATCCGAGTCCGGATGTGGTCTTCTGGAGAGCGGAAGATACGGAACTGTTAAGCCGTTCGGAGATGGAAGAGCATCTTGAGAAATATGAGATTGATTATCATGTCATTCTGTCTTTTACTCCGGAGCTGGCCAGAATGAGCTGTGAGGAATTTTTGGAGGAAATACTGATAAAATCCCTTCATGGGAAGACTGTTGTGGCGGGTGAGGATGTCTCTTTCGGCTATAAGGGAAGGGGCGATGCCGAATTCCTCAAACAAATGGAAAAGAACAATATAATAAAGTCCCGGATTATCCGTAAAAAAACCGTGGACGGTATTCCCGTTTCTTCCACGCAAATCAGGGAATATATTAAAAGCGGACAAATCGAAAAAGCCACGGAATTTCTAGGATACCGTTATTCCTTCACCGGAATCATCGAAGAAGGAAAGCATCTGGGGCGGACATACGGTATTCCGACCGTGAATTTCTTTCCCGAAAAGAAAAAGGTTCTGCCGCCGAACGGAGTATATTTTTCAAGGGCTAGGATCAAAGGGAATACCTATTATGCCATGACGAATATCGGTGTTCGGCCGAGCGTTGAAAATGAGCCTCATTCGGGAGAGAAGAAGGGGGTTAACCTCGAATCCTATCTGTTCGGAAATCCCGGCGAACTGTACGGCGAAACCTGTACGGTTACGCTTTATCATTATCACCGTCCGGAAAGGAAATTCGATTCCTTAGACCTTTTAGTCGCTCAGTTAAAGGAAGATAAGAAAGCCTGTATGGATTATTTTATTCTATAGTAATATTTGCCAAAAATGGTGTACTTCAATTGGGAAAACTGTCCAAAGTTACGAAATGTGAAAATCCGGTTGAAATACACCTCTTTTTTTCGCTAAAATAGACTTTGGGTGAATGTGAAAAAGACTGAAAAATCGGCATTTTCGGGTTTTGAATGAAGAGTTGTTCCTTTCGCCGGAGGAAATAAATGAAGCATTTCAGAAAAAGTGATTTTTTCATTGCTGCCTTGATTGTCGCGGTTTTTGCGGCAATCATTATTACGAATGCCCGTCAGACGATGACGGTTCTTACAGGGCAGATTGAAAATACAGCTACTTTGCGTCTTTCCGGAATCCAGACGGAACTGCAGGATGTTTTATCGAGAGCCGAAGATGCCCTGACGGATTTCTCTTTCGGCATGGAACGGTTAAACCGTTCGGGTGCATCGGAAAATGAAATCCGGACTTACATCGATTCCGTAAAGGAAGAACAGATTCTTCGCACAGACGGAGTAAATTTCAACTCCTATGTAGCATCGAAAGATTTTGTATATATTCCTGATTTTGATATGCCCAAAGATTATTATGCCACGGAAAGAAACTGGTATGTGGGTGCCGTGGAAGCCGAGGGGCAGATTTATATTACAGAGCCTTATATCGACCGTATGACCGGGGATATCTGTTTTACCATGTCCAGAATGCTGAGCGATAAAGATACCGTGGTTTCGATGGACTTTACGCTTTCCGAACTGCAGAAATCCATCGATAAAATGGTCGGCGGAGCGGAAGGATTTACCGCACTGATTACCACGAAAGACGGCATGATCATGGGCTATTCCGATATGTCCTACGTCGGCGGAACCGTGGATAAAAATCTTCCGCAGTACAGTGATCTGATAAAAGCGTTAAACCGTGAAGACAGAATACATGAGACCCGCTCGGATTTGATTGACGGTGACTACTATACCATATTCTGTAACGAAACCGAAAACGGCTGGTACATGATTCTTTTCGCAAACGAAGGTGTTCTCTACGGCGAAACCTATGATAATATGGGAATCCGTGTAATTGCACTGATCGGGCTGCTTTTGGTCGTTCTGGCATTATATATTGTCGGAGCGTACAACCGGACCAAAGCGGAGAAAGCACTTGCGGCAAAAGACGAAATTCTTTCAAGCATTTCGACGGAACTGAGGGAACCCTTAAGCCGGATTATCAAATTAAGTGAACCGAACCGGTTAAAAAACAGCATCAACATCAAAGAAAGCATGGAAGACATCAGAGAGAGCGGTCTTCAGCTGGACGGAATGGTGACAAATCTTTTCTCCTACAGCATGCTGGCCAAAGAGGAGAATGAGAAGAAGAGAAAAAAATCAAAGCAGAAGGATATCACCAAATCCATCACAATTGCCAGAAATGCCATTGTTATTGTTTTTGTTGTGGCGATTATCTTAAATCTGTTTCTGTCCATTAAAACAGCACAGACAAATGAAAAGTTTTCCATCACGCTCGAAGTGCAGCAGAACGGAAAACAGTTTAATGAGTGGGCGCTGGAACAGAAAACGATTCTTTCGATGTTTTCCAATATGATTTCGGCCGATCCCGAAATCCTTAACGATTATGACCGGTGTGTGGAATGGATGAATGATGTGCTTAAGAACTATCCGGAAATATCGGTATGCTATATTGCCAATCCCTACAGGGAACATACGGTTATCATGAATAACGGCTGGGAACCCGAAGAAGGATGGGCGGTGGAAGACCGGCAGTGGTATAAGGATACGGTTATTTCCAAAGACGGAACCAGTGTTTCCTCACCGTATTTCGATGATCAGACGGGAATGTACTGTATCACTTTCTCGCAGATGGTTTATGACAAAGACGGCACTTTCTTAGGTGTTTTCGGTATTGACTGCTTTATGGACAAACTGATTCAGGTAATGGGGGATAATTACAGTGATTATACCTACACGTTTATTACCGATTCGGAAGGCAATATCATCAACCATCCGAATAAAGATTATGAAATGCAACAGGGGCGCACCGTCAATGTAAACGAAACGGAATACGGCGTTTTAAAAGAAACAGGAACACTCAAAACATTCTTCGATTATAAGAAAACACTGGTGGCCGGAATCCGGTCGAAACTGAGTATTGCCGGACTTTATCTTTATACGGTTTCGGACTGGACATACTTAAACGCTGCCAGTTATCTGATTGTTTTCTTAAATACGCTTTCGCTGATTCTTTGCATTGTCATTGTCAATATCGTGGTTAACCGGATTATCCGCTGGCAAAACGAGACCAACCGGCAGCTTGAGGATGCGGTAAAATATGCGACGAATGCCGGAAAGGCGAAATCCCAGTTCTTAGCGCAGATGAGCCATGAAATCCGTACGCCGATTAATGCGGTAATCGGCATGGATGAAATGATTTTAAGAGAAAGCACGGATCCGCAGATTTCGGAGTATGCGTCGAACATCCAGACCGCGGGAACGACGCTTTTGGAGCTTGTCAACAGCATTCTCGATTTTTCCAAAATCGAAGAAGGCAAAATGGAAATTTATCCGGTCAAATACGACACGAAAGAACTCGTGGACTACCTTTACAACATGGTTTATGAAAAAGCCGAGAAAAAAGGGCTTGAATTATTCGTCCGGATTGATGAGAAACTTCCGAAGACTTTATTCGGCGATGACGTAAGGTTAAAACAGGTTATTGTCAATATTCTGACAAATGCCGTAAAATATACTCATGAGGGAAGCGTCACGCTGACGATGAAAAAAGAATTTGAAAGCGATGACGAAATCGGACTTTTTGTTTCGGTAAAGGATACGGGAATCGGAATTAAGGAAGAAGACAAGGATAAACTCTTCGTATCTTTTGAACGTCTCGAAGAAGAGAAAAATCGAAACATAGAGGGAACGGGTCTCGGAATCTCCATCGTTCAGGGACTTTTGGGACGTATGGGCAGCAAACTGGAAGTAGAGAGCGTTTACGGTTCGGGCTCGAATTTCTATTTTACGGTGAAGCAGAAAGTCATCGATCCGGAACCGCTCGGGGCATATAATCCGAGAAAAACGGAAAGTGCTTCGTACCATAAAGAGGAAATTGTCGTTCAGAATGCCGATATTCTGGTTGTGGACGATAATGATATGAACTTAAAAGTCGCAAAAGGAATTTTAAAGATTTACGGCGTGGTTCCGGAACTTGCCGACAGCGGAAAAACAGCACTCGATATGGTCCGCATCAAACGCTATGATCTGATTTTCTTAGATCATATGATGCCGGGAATGGACGGAATCGAAACGCTGCAGGCCATGAAAAAAGAGGATCTTGTATACGATACGCCCGTTATCTGCTTAACCGCCAATGCCATTGCCGGAGTAAGAGAGCAGTATATCAAGGAAGGGTTTACGGATTATCTTTCCAAGCCGATTGAAGTCGGTGCCCTCGAAGGTCTTTTGGTTAAATACCTGCCGAAGGATAAAATCGCAAAGAAGGCGGAAGATGACGTTCTTCCCGTGGATAAACCGGAGCAAAGCGAAGAGAACGCATCTCCCATGGAGAAATTAGCCGTACGCGGTTTTGACACGGCAGCAGGTGTTGAATATTCCGCGGGAATGGAAGAGTTCTATCTTGAAATGGTGAAGACATTTGCGGACGGGTATGAAGAAAAGGCGGCGGAAATTGTCAAAGACTACAGTGAGGAAAATCTTGAGAATTACCGGACACGCGTCCATGCCTTAAAGAGCACGGCAAAAATGATCGGCGCCATGGAACTGTCCGAACTGGCACTGGGGCAGGAAAATGCCGCAAAAGACGGAGATTTGGAAGCGGTGAAAGCGGGACATGACAATCTGATGAAGCTGTATGATAAGACAGTAGGGTTAATTAAGGAAAGCTTATCGTAAGAAAAATGTCGATAAAAAACAGGACGGAATGTCAATAGTATATAAAATCAAAAAGAAAAGTGTAAAAGAGGAAACCAATGAACAAAATTCTTGTAGTAGACGATGAGCCGATGATGTTAATGCTGACAAAGAAAATTCTTTCCGAGCATTATACGATTTTAACGGCCTCGAATGCCGAAGAAGCAATAGGGATTTATGAAAACGAAAAGCCGGATATGATTCTGACCGATTTGTTAATGCCCGGAATGACCGGTTTTGAAATGCACAAACTGCTTTCCGAAAAACATAATTTAAACATTCCGGTTATGTACATGACGGCCGATGATACGGATGAAGCGGAAGGCCAGGGATTCAATCTGGGGGCGGCTGATTTTATCAGAAAGCCTTTCCGCGCCGACGTGCTTTTAAGACGTGTCGGAAATATCATTGACAGTGCGGAGAAAATTAAGGATTTAAAAGAAGAAGCCACGACGGATAAAATGACGGGGCTTTTAAACAAAGCCGGTTCGCTTGAGGCATTTACGAAAGCATGCTCGTTTAAAAGCGGCGTTTTCATGATGATTGATTTGGACAGTTTTAAACTTGTAAACGATCTTCACGGACATGAAAGCGGCGATGCGATTTTAATTTGTTTTGCTTCGGTATTAAAGAAAAATTTACGGTCCGACGATATTATCGGCCGTATGGGCGGTGATGAATTCGCGGCATTTGCGTTCAATGTAAAAGGGGAAAAAGATATTGCGCATTTCAGTGAACGGATTAACGAAGAGTTTTTAAAAGGCGCAAAACAGATTCTGGGAGAGGATATGAATATCCCGCTCGGAGCATCGGTCGGAGCTGTTTTTGTGCCGGATATGGGACGTGAATACGAAGTGCTTTTCAAAATGGCGGATAAAGCGCTTTACGGGGTAAAACAGAACGGAAAGCACGGATACGCCGTTTATGAGGAAGTGGATGAGCTTTTGCTTGACAGCACGGATCCGAAAGAAGACATCAAACGGCTTAACATGATTCTCGAAGAGAGAAGTGTCAAGGACAGTGCCTTATTCTTAGGGCAGGAGGATTTTGCCGGGATTTATCGTTTCCTGGTTCGTTTCATGTCACGTTATAATTCCACGGCTTTTGAAATCGTTTTTTCGCTGATGCCTGCCGTGGAAGATATGAAAAGAGACCGTTTTGACGAGATTGTTTCCGCATTCGGAGAATGTGCGAAGGATCTGCTTCGGAAGAGCGACGTGATGATGCAAAGCAAGAATAACCAGTTTCTGCTGATCTGTCCGGAACTGGAAGAAGAGAATGTAAAGTTTGTCATTGAGCGGATTCTTGCAACATTTGATAAAAACGAAAGTGCAAAAGAGGTAGAAGTTATCTACGCGTATGAAAGCATCCATGCGCTGAATAAAAAAGATTAAGAAAGAAACAGCAGGAGATAAGATTATGTCATCGATGCAAGTATTTACCATAGTGCTGGAACTGTTAGGCGGACTGGGACTCTTCCTGTTCGGCATGAAGACCATGTCCGATGCCATAGAAAGGACAGCGGGTGCCAAACTTCGTCCGATACTGGAAAAATTTACATCCAACAAGTTTCTCGGGCTGATTGTCGGAGCCGTGTTTACCGCACTGGTACAGTCTTCCTCGGCCTGTACTTCGATGGTTGTCAGTTTCGTTGATTCGGGACTGATGAATCTTTATCAGGCAGTCGGGGTTATCATGGGTGCCAACATCGGTACCACCATTACCTCACAGCTCGTATCATTTAATCTTGAACAGTTCGCGCCGATTTTTCTTGCCGTCGGTGTCATTATGTATATGTTTATTAAGAAAACGAAGATTAACCGTTTCGGTGAAATTATCGTCGGCTTCGGTGTTTTATTCCTCGGAATTTCCATTATGGGAGATGCGGTAAATCCTCTCAAAGAAAGTGCGGCGGTCCAGCATATGTTTGCTTCGCTGTCAAATCCGATTCTTGCACTTTTAATCGGCTGGCTGGTAACGGCGATTATCCAGTCTTCTTCTGTTACGGTCAGCATTATCGTAGTACTTGCCAGCAAGGGAATGTTTAACCAGAATCTCTTAATCTGTCTGTATATTATTCTCGGATGTAACATGGGTGCGTGTATGACGGCGCTTCTGACTTCCTTATCCGGTAAGAAAGATGCCAAGAGAGCTGCCATGATTCACTTCCTGTTTAACTTAACCGGTTCCGTGATTATGTTTGCGCTGCTTAGCATTTTCGGAGGCTGGATTCAGCATCTGCTTTATGATGTCATTTCAAACGGGAATGCCGGAAATTATATCGCGAACTCCCATACGATTTTTAAAGTGGTCCAGGTTGCGATTATTTTCCCATTCTCATCCCTGCTTGTGAAAGCCACGTATCTGGTTATTCCCGGCGAAGACAAAGACAAAGTCGGATACGGCGATACCTACAAGCTTCAGTTCATCGGAGAAAATGCCATTTTCAATCCCGCAACGGCTGTTGTTGCGGCACAAAACGAAATCGAACGTATGGGTTCACTGGCGTCGGACAACATCAACCGTGCCATGAATGCGCTGATTACCATGGATGAAGGCACCATAAAGGAAGTTTGGGAAGTTGAGAAAAATATTGATTTCCTAAGTCATGCCATTACAAACTATCTTGTAAAACTGACGCAGAGTACCATGCCGATTGAAGACTTGAAAAATATCGGCGGTCTTTTCCACGTGGTAAACGATATCGAGCGTATCGGTGATCATGCGACGAATATTGCCGAAGCAGCACAGAAAAAGAAGGACAAGGGAATCACTTTTTCGAAGGAAGCCACAAAAGAACTGACGGATATGATTAATGCCGTGAACGAAAATATACATCTTTGTCTGGAGATGTTTGTGACCAAAAACGAGGATCATCTAAAAGAGATTGAACGAATTGAAGATAAAGTGGATCAGATGGAACGGGATATCCAGGATTCCCATATTGACCGTATGGCAAGAGGAGAGTGTACGCCGGAAGCGGGCATTGTTTTCAACGACATTGTGGTCGGTTTGGAACGTGTCTGTGACCATGCGACCAATATTGCATTCTCGGTTGTCAAAGCAAACAACAACGGATGATTCCGGTACGCGGATTCATAACCGGAAACGGGTTTTACCATTTCCAGTATACGCTTAAGAAAAAGCCCGGAATCACAACGATGGCAAAGAAGATTAAGCTGATAAGGGTGAAGGTTTTTATGAATTTCACACCTTTTTCCGGATAGGCCCGCACATAAATGCGGTAGTTGATGACAGAGGCTAAAGAGCCGATTAACGAAACAAGCCCTGCGGTATCGGCACCGTAGATTAAACCGGCGGTATTCTCGGTAAACGGGAAAAGAACGATGGACGCGGGGACGTTGGAAATAATCTGGGAAAGTCCGATGACCCACCAGTATTCCCTGCCGGCTACCCATTTTTCCAGGAAACCTCCGATGGACGGATTGGCCGCAATCGAAGAGGAAAAGATAAAGAAACATAAGAATGTAACCAAAAGCACGTAATCGACGGATTTAAAGAGTTTTATATTGACTACGGCAACCGTCACGATTACAATGGCTACGGCGACCGGCCAGTATTTGGTACGGCTTACGATGGTAAACAGAATCATTACAAACAGGACGAGGCAGGAAATTCGCTGCACCCGTCTTTTTTTATCCCACGGTTTCGTAACGGAATCGGTATCCACATGAATATGGTTCTTTAATTCTTTCCGGAAATAGAAGAGAACAAAGATAATCAGCAGAATTGCCGAAACGATGCAAAGCGGCGACATGTGCAGGATGAAGTGAAGTGCACTGACATCGGACTGCTCAAAAATAAACAGATTCTGCGGACTTCCGAAGGGCATTAACAGCGATCCGCGGATGGCGGCGATGTTTTCCATGGTAATAACCGGAAGGATGCATTCTTCCCTTCCCGCGCCGCGAAAGAGCAGAATGGTAAGCGGAACAAAAATAATTAACGACACATCGTTCGTTACAAACATCGAAGAAAAGAACACGCCGAAGATTAAGAAAAGAGAAAGTGTTGCCATCGTGGAAAAACGTGAAGAGATGCGGAGAATCGGATTGAACAGATTCTCCTGCTTAAATCCTTCCAAAACGGTCAGCATCATAAATAACGTCCCGAGTGTATGCCAGTCAATGGATTTTAACGTATTCAGGCTCGGGGGCGTAATAAAAAGTGATATCAGTGCCGCCAGTACGGAAACGACAAGCATCGGTTCTTTTTTGATGAAATTCCAGATTTTTTTCATCGTTGATTATTTCTTAAATATTTTGCCGAACTCCACGGCTTTTCCCAAATCTCCGTCAACTTTTAACTTGCCTAAAGTGTAAGCCAAAACGGGATCGAGTTTTCCGTCGATTAACTTGTTGAAATCCGTCATGCTGATTGTAATCGCACAGCTGCGATCATTGTATTCGTACGGCTCCACGTTGATTTTGTGGTCTTTGACCTCAACATAGAAAACGCCTTCCTCCTTGCCGGTAATATTAATCTGTGCGGCAAGAAAATCGTCGCCCGGAACTTCCTTGTCCGACGTAAGATTTCTGACTTTTGTTACTAATTCATCAAATTTCATATTCGGTATCCTTTCCTGAATTCCCGTGTTTGTAAATGTCCCTTTCATTTTAATAAAAATAGCGAAAAAAGCAAGGGGTTCACGAGAAGAGGCGAAGAGGGTATAATGTGGTGTAGGTGTTCAAAGAGAAAATCGTTTGAACAGTCGTGGAATAAAGAAATTCTGACTATAATAACATGAAAAAATAAAGTAAAGAAAAATAAAGTAATGGAAAATAAAGTAATGGAAAATAAATGAAACAGGGAGTAAGGTACATGGAAGATAATGCAACTACAAATTTAGGTGAAAACTTGGATGAAAACAATATATCGGAAAATAATATTGCCGATAATCCGGAAATAAAACCGGCGGAACTTGTGGAAATCAATTCCGGAATGGAGGTTCCCGAAATCCTTCTTTCGAAAGCCAATGAAATGATGGATACGATGCTTGATATCAAGGATCTGATGCTCGGCTACAGTGCGGCGATTCAGATTATCAAGGCAAAACTGGCCATTCTCGATAAAGAATTTGCAGTACGCTATCAGCGTAATCCGATCAGCAACATTCATTCGAGATTAAAAAGCCAGGTCAGCATCATGGGTAAACTTGAGCGTAAAGGAATGCTGATTAACCGCGATAACATCGAGGAAAATATTTTTGATGTTGCGGGTGTGAGAGTAGTCTGCAACTACGAAGACGATATTTACCGTCTCGCGGATGCGTTAAATCGACAGGAAGATATCGATGTTGTCCGCATCAAGGACTATATCGAGAATCCGAAGCCGAACGGATACCGTTCGCTTCACATGATTGTAAAAGTTCCCGTAAACTTTGAAGAGTATTCGAAGAAGGTTTATGCGGAGATTCAGATCCGTACGATTGCCATGGACTTCTGGGCAAGTTTAGAGCATCAGATGAAATATAAGAAGCACATCGAAAACCCCGAAGAGATGGCGGCGAGACTTAAAAAATGTGCGGACATCATCTGCTTTACGGACCGCGTCATGCTCGATATCCGAAAGGAAATGGACGGTGCCAAGAGCGAGCAGACCGATGTGGAAATGCTGATGGAGAAACTCGAACGTTTCGGGGTAACCTTGGAAGAATAAAAGGTGAGTAATTACTCAAAAATTTCCTCAAACACATTGATTTCAGGATGGTTTTCGTACTATAATGAATCTGTATTCGGCAAGAGGGGAAGTGTTGCCGAAAAAAACAGAAAAAGTGTAAAAGGAGGAAAATGATGAGTAGCAAAGTAAAGAAATCTTTATGTGCAATTGCGGCAACAATGCTGGTTTTAGTCAGTGTTTTTGCCGTTTTTACTGTTCCGTCAAAAGCGGAACAGTGGAAAATTACCTATTACGCGAATGACGGAAGCGGCAGAAGTCTGGTATATACGGTCAATTATCCGTCGGAGATTACACTTCCGCCCAAGCAGTGGGCAGAACCGGAAGGAACAACGTTCCTCGGCTGGTGCAGAAATTCAGACGGATCATCAACGATATACGAACCGGGCACAAAAATCAATAAATTACCGTATAGCGAGTACATGTATGCCATTTACGGATATACGGTAACTTTTGATGTTAACGGCGGAAAAATGAAAGATGAAGACAAGGTTCAGATAGTTCCGATGGGAGGGAAAGCGACAGAACCGCCTGCGCCTACCGATACTTACCAGACAGACAGAGAGGGCATGAGCTTTGTCGGCTGGTATGCAAATCTGGATCCGATGGATGATTATTCTGCCATCCCGAGTAAGAAATTTAATTTCAGTACGGATGTTATTTCAGGAAATACCACGCTTACTGCCGTCTACGGCAGAGGCTTTTATGTAAGACCTTTTGATAATTCAACCGGAAATCAGGGGGTAGACCGGGGAGGTACATTCACTTTTTCCCCGATTAACGGTGTTTCTTATGACAAATATCAGACATTTTCTCTTTACTCGAATTTAATGAACTATCCGGTTACTCTTACGGCATATCCGGCCGAAGGATATCATTTTGTGGAATGGAGAAAAGGTTCCACAGACGGAGATCTTGTTACGAAAGGACAGTCCTTTACCATCAGTGATCCAAAAGAGGTGGCTTACAGTTATTTCCCTGTTTTTTCCAACGATCTCGTGATATCCGATATTTTCACCGATGTTAAGGAATCCGACTGGTTTGCTGCTGCTGTCTTAAAAGCATATCAGAAGGGCTGGATGAAAGGTAAAAGCGATGGTGTGTTTGCTCCGAATGCAAATATTACACGTGAGGAGTTTGCGCAGATTCTCTATGCACATTCCGGAAAGCCGGCGGCAGGATCAGAGAATCCTTTCAGTGATGTAAAGAGCGGACAGTGGTATACCGATGCGGTTTTATGGGCATATCAGAACGGTATTGTAGCCGGTAAAAAAGATAAGGCTGGAAATCCGATTTTCGGGGTATCTCAGAATATTAACAGAGAAGAACTGGCATCCATGCTTTATAAATACTGCAAATACAAGAATTATGACATGTATACCTATAAGGGAGCATCCGACGGATTTGCGGACAGTGATAAGATTTCTACCTGGGCAAAAGATCAGATGGACTGGGCTGTTCACAGAAAGATTATTTCCGGTAAGGGTGGTAATCGTCTGGATCCCCAGGGTAAAGCTATCAGAGCGGAATGCGCACAGATGATAGGTAAAATCCTGTATTAATATCGCAATTTGACTGTTTATCAGCCTCGAAATCATTGTTTTACAGGCAAAAATATGTTACTTTTATAGGGAAGGGCAGATGCCCTTCCCTTAGCATATGCGCGACACTGAATTAAAGGGAAAAAGGAAAAAACGAAAATGTTTGGAAAAGGGAAACAGCAGCATCAGGGGACAGAGATTAACACGGGAAGGTATGAACAGGAAATCGAGGATTTAAAGAAACAGCTCGAAGAAAGCAGGGCGGAACTGGAAGCCGTCAATACCAGTACACATCTCGGAATCTGGAAGTGCTTTTACGACGAAGCAGGAAACCAGACCGGTGTGGTTTTTACGGACGAATTCCGGAAAATGTTAGGCTATTCCAAAGCGGAGCTGCCGGATGAAATCGAAGTATTCGGACAGATGATTCATCCGGAGGAAACGGAAGAGGTGTTTGCTTATTTTGCCGAATGTGCAAATGATACGACCGGACGAACGAAATATGATACAAAGTACCGGCTTTTATGCAAATCCGGCGAATACAAATGGTTTCATGCGGCGGGGGAATGTCTCCGCTATGAAAACGGAGGTCCGAAGGAGTTTATCGGGACATTTTCCGATATTGACGAGCAGGTGAAGTCCGCAGAGATTTTTGAACATGATTCCAGAAGGCAGCATGCGGTGGATAAGATGATGCTCGAAGGAAGCTGGAGCATGGATCTTACCAAATACGCGATTGACGATCCGAATGCGGCGATGGTTTATTCGGACCAGTTTAAGAAAATTCTCGGATTCCAGCCGAATTCCGCAGAGTTTCCGGACATCATGATGTCCTGGATTACAAGGATTCATCCGGACGATGTACCCATTGCTTCCGCAGCCATTCAGGAGCAGTTAATGGATACGTCCGGCAATACGGTTTTTGACATGGAATACCGTGTAAAACATAAAAACGGGGAATATGTCTGGGTTCGTGCATCCAGCTATATCGTATTCTCCGAAAAGCACGTTCCGTTAATGGCGGCCGGAACGATTCTCGATATCTCCAAACAGAAGAAGAATCAGGTTCGTTTTGAGGAAGAAATGGAACCGAATATCGAATCCCTCAGGGCCGGTATTGCGGAAATTGCCGTAAACGTGGAGAAAGCGACCGCGCAGATGATGGTGGTTTCTTCCATGCAGGACGATGTCAGTGAGGCGGCCAATGCCATTGAAGAATCCGTAAATGCATCGATGGAAATTATCGGAAGCATTCAGCGGATTACGAGGCAGACGAATCTGCTTTCCTTAAACGCATCGATTGAAGCGGCCAGAGCAGGAGATGCGGGACGCGGCTTCGCGGTGGTTGCGACGGAAGTGCAGTCCCTTTCGAATTCCACGAAAGAGACCACCGAGCATATTTCGGAAATGCTCACGCATGTCAATGATTCCGTGAAGGCGATTTTGGAAAAAATCAATGAAATTTCCGTCAGCATTTCAGAGGAAACCGATGAGATGGGAACCATCAATGCCACGGTCGAAGAACTGCATGCGGCGGCGGATGAGATTGCCGAGATGGCGGAAAGTCTGTATCAGTAAGAAATATTCTAAAATACAAGAGGTGTCGGTATATGAACAAAAGAGTGTTGAAATTTCTTTGTCTGGGTTTGATTTTGCCGGTAATGACGGCCGGAATGGTTTCGTGTAAATCTGCCGGTTCAAAATCCGTAGCGGACGGCGAAATTCATCTTGCAATCGTCGATGATATTGTCAGCATGGATGCGCACAAAACATCCAATGATTATATCGTTCCCATGAATGTGTTTGATTCGCTTTTTTCCATTAAGAAAAATCCGGACGGAACGACGGAAATCGTGAACAGTCTGGCGGATTCATATACGGTTTCGGATGACGGACTGGTTTATAAATTTACGCTCAAGGACGGAATTGTTTTTTCGGACGGGACTCCGCTGAAGGCGGATGATGTAAAATTTACATTTGAACGTATCCTGACTTTGCCGGACAGCGCACAGACGGATTTTGTCATTGCAATCGACGGTGCTGAAGAACTGTTAAACGGTCAGGCAACGGAACTTCGTGGCATAACGGTGGAAGATGATTTGCATTTTACGATTACGCTTGCCGAACCTTTTTCCGGGTTTATTGCCCAGCTTGCGACGCCGTCTACCGTGATCTATTCCCGTAAAATCGTAACGGAGGCGGGAAATGATTTCGGTACCGTGCCGGAGAAGACCATCGGAACGGGTCCTTATATCGTAACAGCATGGAACCGCGGCAGCGGTCTGAGCTTTGAGTACAATACCCGCTACTGGGGAGAAGAGCCTTCCGTAAAGAAAGTAGAAATAAAAGTGATGGATGCTTCATCCATGAACATGGCTTTCCAAAAGGGTGATCTGGATATTTTAGACTGTCTGTTCCTGGACAGTGCCATCGTAGATTCCACTTATAAAAACGGTGCCTATAAAGACAGTCTTGTTTCGGTAGACCGGCTCGGAACGAACTATTTTCTTTTGAATGAAAATATTGAGCCTCTGACGGACGTAAAGGTCAGAAAAGCCATTCAGCTTTCCATTGACCGTGAATCCATTTTACAGTCGGTTTACGGCGGAGACGGAAAACTGGAGGACGGAATTTATCCGAGCGGCTGTCTGGGTTATTCCCAGGCGAATCAGGGCTGGCTTAAGCGTGATACACAAGAAGCGAAGAAGCTTTTGAAAGAAGCCGGATATGAAAACGGTTTTGACATGGAAATTTCCGTGGATGCGGGTGCCACGGATGCCATTAATAATTCGATTCAGATTATTGCCGAGAATCTTAAGGAAGTCGGTATTAATGCAAATATTAAAAGTTATGACCATGCATCCTGGCTGGATCTAAGAAACAGCGGAAAGATGCCTTCTTTCGTAGCTTTGTGGATTCTGGATTTTAATGATCCGGACAACATCATCTATACGTTCTTCGGTTCCGTGGATAACACCGTTTCACGTTCCGATAATTACGGAGATACCGCCACGATAGCAAGAGTTGCCGATGCCCGTAAAATAGTGAACACGGATGAGCGAATGGCAGAATATGCAGCGCTGGAGAAGAAGCTTGTACAGGATGATGCGGTGTGGGTACCTCTGTATTCGTTAAAGCATACCTATGTGAAAGGAAGCCGCGTAAAGAACTTTACCCCGCACTGGGCCGGCTGGAGTGATATTTATTTCTCGGGAGTAGAATTATTCTGATATGTGGGAAGGCGTAAAAAAGGTTATTTATGTGATTACGATTCTTTTCGGAGTAATGATTCTGATTTTTCTTATGCTCAGAATCATTCCGGGAGATACCGCATCCGTTTTATTAAACGACCACGTCAATCAGGAAGCTCTGGCCCGGATGACGGAAAACCTGGGTTTGGATAAGCCCCTGCCGGTGCAGTTCTTCCGTTATCTGACCGGCGTTTTGCGCGGTGATTTGGGACAAAGCTTTTATTATAACCGTCCGGTTCTGTCCCTGATAGCGGAAGCATTCCCGAATACGCTGCTTTTATCGGTTATGGCAGCGCTGTTTGCCTGGGTATTCGGAATCCTGGCCGGGGTGATTTCGGTTCTTCATAACAGACGTTTCCCGGATTATCTTTTCAGCGGGCTGTCACTTCTCGGAATTTCCGTTCCGGTTTTTATGACAGCATTATTTCTGCAGTATATTTTTTATTTTCGTCTTTCTTTATTTCCCCAGAACTATAACGGAAGTGTCTATTCCATGATTCTGCCTGCCGTTGCACTCGGATGGAACAGTGCCGGCAGCATCGGGAGGCTTACGAGGTCCAATCTCATGGAGCAGATGCAGGCCTCCTATATCGATACGGCTAAAGCCAAGGGGATGACCGCAAAAAGAGCGGTGCTGACTCACGGGCTTAAAAATGCCATGCTGCCGATTATTACAATGATGGCAATCCAGTTTTCCGGAATGCTCTCCGGAGCGGTTATTACGGAAAGCATCTTCGGCATTTCCGGAATCGGAAAACTTGCGATTACGGCTGTCCAGACCAGGGACATGCCCCTGTTGCAGGGAACGGTACTGTTTGCGGCCCTGCTTGTTGCCGTGGGCAATATCGCTGCCGATGTTATTAATAGGGTTTTAGATCCGAGACTGAAAAATACGAAGTAATAAGAAATAAAACGAAACGAAAAATAATTCTAAGAGAAAATTTCGAAGAGATAAAACAAAGAACGATCATGAAGGAAAATATAAAACGCTGCGTAAAAAATAAAACGGTAATTATTTCCTTAAGCGTCATCCTTGTCATTGCCGTGGTTTCCTTCCTGGCACCGGTGCTGTTCCCGGGTGCGGATTCCGCTCAGAATCTTTCCGCCAGACTGTCTCCTCCCGGAGCCGGTCATATACTGGGAACGGATGAACTCGGAAGGAATGTTCTGGCGCGTCTTCTTTACGGAACGAGGACGTCTTTTCTGATTGCCATCCTTCCTACGGCATTTGCCGTAATCGTCGGTACCGTTTTCGGAATCATCGGGGCATTCTTTGGAAAAGCGGCCGATTCTGCCGTTACATGGGCGTCGGATGTTACCCTGGCAATTCCCGGAATTCTCCTCGCAATGGTAATTCTTTACTCGTTCGGCGGTTCGGCTGTGAGCGTTTTTCTGTCCATTGTAATAATCGAATGGGGCGGCATTGCGCGTATCGTTCGTTCCGCTACGCAAAGAATCGCCAAAAGTGAATATGTAAAGGCCGCAAAAACAGCGGGAGTCGGCCGATTCCGGATTATGACCCGTCATATTTTTCCGAATCTGGTTCCGACACTGATTGTCTTATTTACGCTGAATATACCGGCATCCGTTCTTTCGGAAAGTTCCTTAAGTTTCTTAGGGATCGGCATTCAGCCGCCGGGTGTTTCGCTCGGTCTTATGGTGAATCAGTCGAAACAGTATCTTTTTGATATGCCGTGGCTGTCGCTTGCCCCTGCCGGTATGATTCTTGTACTGGTTCTTGCGTTCAGTTTCCTCGGAGATGCGCTTCGGGATATTCTGGATCCCACGATGAAGCAGTGAGGTATTATGACAAAGAAAAATTCGGAAAATGAAAATCAAATAAAAAACTCTCAGGCACCGGACATTCTGCTGAGAATCCATAACCTGTCGTTATCCGTAAAAGAAAAAGGTGTGGATTTGCCGATTTTAAAAGGCTTAGACATGGAGATTCCGTGCGGAAGTATTGTCGGATTGGTGGGAGAATCCGGTTGCGGGAAGAGTATGACCGCCAAAACAATAAACGGACTTTTGCCGGACTCAGCGCAGGTGACCGGGGGAGAAATTTTGTGGTACGGGAATGCTTCATCTCCGGCGGATTTGACAAAACTTAAGGATTCCGAGTTGAAAAATTATCGAGGGAGAGATATTACGATGGTTTTTCAGGAACCCATGACATCCTTAAATCCTCTTATGAGAGTCGGAGATCAGGTGAGAGAAGTTTTAATGCTTCATCATCTGTCGAAAAGCAAAGAAGAGGCAAAAGATATGACGGTCCGGATGTTAGGAGAGGTCGGACTTTCGGATCCGGAGCATCTTTACAAAGCGTGGCCGCATGAACTTTCCGGGGGCATGAGACAGAGAGTGGTTATTGCCATGGCGGGTATTTCTTCACCGAAGCTCCTCATTGCCGACGAACCGACCACGGCTTTGGATGTAACGACCGAAGCCCAGATTCTGAAACTGATCAAAAATATGTGCGAAACCTCTGCTATGAGTGTTCTGCTTATTACGCATAACATGCGTGTAATAGCACAGATTTGCGATTATGTTTATGTCATGTATATGGGGCGGATTGTTGAAGCAGCACCTACCAAAAGGCTTCTGTATCATGCGGCGCATCCTTATACGAGAGGTCTTCTTTCTTCCATTCCGAAAATCGGAGAGAACAAAGGATATTTAAATGCCATACCGGGAGAAAATGCGGAAATAAAAAAAACGGCGGCGGGGTGCGAATTCTGCTTAAGATGCAGTGATGATATACGCGAGTGTTTTTTTGAAAAACCGGATTTTTATGAAGTGGAGGACGGACATTTTTCGAGATGTCATGTCCGGGTTTAAAATGACTGTGCCGGGAAAGAGGTTTTTTATGGATAATCAGATACTGCTTTCCGTTAAAAATGTAAGCAAGAGTTTTCCTCTGAAGGGAAAACAGCGAAAAAACGTCGTGCAGGATGTTAGTTTTGATATTTATAAGAGCGAAACGCTTGCGCTGGTGGGAGAGTCCGGCTGTGGGAAAAGCACTCTGGCAAATCTGATTATGGGAATTCTGGAAGCGGATTCGGGAGAAATATATTTTGACGGAGCGCGAATTTCGGGATTACCGGAAAAAGCCAGACGCCCTTATCGTAAACGCATGCAGATGGTTTTTCAGGATCCGGCATCCTCTTTAGACCCCAGAATGACGATAAGAAACATTATCGCTGAGCCGCTGAAAGCCTGGCATATATGTGAAAGCAGGAAAGAACTGGATGAAAAAATATCGGAGCTTTTAGATATGGTGGAGATGAGGAAAGACTGCCTGGACCGTTATCCGCATCAGTTTTCCGGAGGGCAGAAACAGCGGATCGGCATAGCAAGGGCAATTGCCACGAACCCGGATTTTTTAATCTGCGACGAGTCGGTTTCCGCACTGGATGTTTCGGTGCAGGCGCAGATTCTTAATCTTTTGAAAAAACTGAAGGAGCAGGAGAATCTCACCTGCCTGTTTATCAGCCATGATCTTTCGGTTGTGAATTTTATTGCGGATCGCGTATGCGTCATAAACGGTGGAATAATCTGCGAAACGGCTCCGACAGACCGGCTTTTTGCTGAGCCACAGCATGAATACACGAAGTATCTTCTTTCATCCGTTTATCCGCTGTAAAGGAGAGGCGCCATAAGAGCAGGAGGATTTCACACCGGAATTCGGAAATGAAAAAAGTGGTTTACAGAATGAAGAAAGCATGGTAAAATATTCTCCGTATGCGAGACTTTTGCACAGTGATTCGGAAACTCCAGCCGATTGCTTTGTGAAAGCCTGAAACAGAAAGATTTTTTAGGAGGACAAAGAAATGATTTCCAAAGAAACAAAACAGGCAATTATTGCGGAGTATGCACTTTCCGAGGGAGACACCGGTTCACCCGAAGTACAGATTGCAATTCTTACCGCAAGAATCAAAGAGATTACCGAGCATATGAAGGCGAATCCCAAGGATTTCCATTCCAACCGCGGTCTTCTCAAGTTAGTAGGTCAGAGACGTGGTTTACTGGATTACCTCAAGAAGAAAGATATTAACAGATATCGTTCTTTAATTGAAAGACTCGGACTTAGAAAGTAATTCATTCGGCGGGCGATACGAACAGTCGCCCGCCTCTTTTCGTGTTACAGACCTTTCGATTTTTGACGGTTTCGGACATGAAATAAGAAGTAATCAAGGTAACATGCGGTCCGGATGCTGCCGAATATACGGCGGTATTTATGCTCCGAGACCACTGCAAATCGAGTCATTGGAAAAATGTGAAGATGGCATGATTTGCAGTAGTTTCGGCAGGACCGCTTAAAATATATTTTTAAGTAAAGGAGAGATTATATGTCAAAAGAATTCAAAACATTCAGTCTTGAACTTGCCGGACGTACTTTATCCGTAGATATCGGAAGAGTATCCGCACAGGCAAACGGTGCGGCATTTATGCACTATGGCGATACGACGGTTCTTTCAACCGCTACCGCAAGCGAGAAACCAAGGGACGGAATCGATTTCTTCCCCTTGAGCGTTGAGTACGAAGAGAAACTGTATTCCGTAGGAAAAATCCCCGGAGGATTCAACAAAAGAGAAGGAAAGGCTTCCGAGAACGCAATTTTAACGAGCCGTGTTATCGACCGTCCGATGCGTCCTCTTTTCCCGAAGGATTATCGTAACGATGTAACCTTAAACAACCTCGTAATGAGTGTGGATCCCGAGTGCCGTCCCGAGCTGGTTGCCATGCTTGGTTCCGCAATCGCAACATCCATTTCCGATATTCCGTTCTGCGGACCCTGTGCAACAACTCAGGTTGGTTTAGTGAACGGTGAATTCATCATCAACCCGAATCAGGAACAGTGGAAGAGCGGCGACATGCAGCTTACCGTAGCATCCACTTCCGAGAAGGTTATCATGATTGAAGCCGGTGCAAAGGAAGTTCCGGAAGCAAAAATGATTGAGGCGATTTACAAGGCTCATGAAATCAACCAGACCATCATTGCATGGATTAACGGAATTGTTGCCGAAGTTGGCAAAGCAAAACATGAGTATGAAAGCTGTGCGATTCCCGAGGAAATGTTCGCAGCAATGCGCGGTATCGTAACTCCCGAAGAGATGGAAGTTGCCGTATTTACCGACGAGAAGCAGAAAAGAGAAGAGAACATCCGTGAGATTACCGCTAAACTCGAAGAGGCATTTGACGAGAACGAAGAGTGGCTTGCAATCCTGGGTGAGGCAATTTACCAGTATGAGAAGAAGACCGTGCGCAAGATGATTTTAAAAGACCACAAGCGTCCGGACGGAAGAGAGATTACCCAGATTCGTCCTTTAGCTGCAGAAGTGGATATCATCCCCAGAGTTCACGGTTCCGCGATGTTCACCAGAGGACAGACCCAGATTTGTGATGTCTGCACACTGGCTCCTTTATCCGAAGTTCAGAAAATCGACGGACTGGATGAGAACGAGAAAGCAAAAAGATACATGCATCATTATAACTTCCCGGCATACTCCGTTGGTGAGACCAAAGTAAGCCGCGGACCGGGACGTCGTGAAATCGGACATGGTGCCCTGGCAGAGAGAGCACTTCTTCCGGTACTTCCTACCGAGGAAGAATTCCCTTATGCTATCCGCTGCGTATCCGAGACCTTCGAGAGCAACGGTTCCACCTCCATGGGTTCCACCTGTGCATCCTGTATGTCACTTATGGCTGCCGGCGTACCCATCAAGGCTATGGTAGCAGGTATTTCCTGCGGTCTTGTTACCGGAGATACCGATGACGATTTCGTTCTTCTTACCGATATCCAGGGTCTCGAAGATTTCTTCGGAGACATGGACTTCAAGGTAACCGGTACCACCGAAGGTATTACCGCAATTCAGATGGATATTAAGATCCATGGTCTTACAAGACCCATCGTTGAAGGCGCTATCGCACGTTGCCGTGAAGCAAGACTCTTCATCATGGACAACTGCATGAAGCCCGCTATCGCAGCTCCCAGACCTACCGTTAACGAGTATGCTCCCAAGATCGTGTCTATCCAGATCGATCCCGAGAAGATCTGTGATGTTGTTGGACAGAAGGGTAAGACCATCAACGCAATCAGCGCTCAGACCGGTGTTAAGATCGACAGTACCGATGACGGTATGGGAAGCGTTTGCGGTACCGACAAGGATATGATCAACAAGG
>JAEEGL015514840.1_pt1 | contig 33137 bp, 24 predicted proteins | sample 9134231 | NCBI WGS metagenome assembly JAEEGL01 (sample SAMN16246548, study PRJNA631951) | gut metagenome | biome: gut microbiome; feature: rumen; material: fiber-attached | host: Bos | place: Iran: Karaj | collected 2018-10 | reverse complement strand
TATTAAGTTCTGTTTATTTTTGAGTGATTCTAATATCGATTTATCATTGGAAAAACTATCGTCCACGAGCCTCAGGCTCGTTAACTCCCTTTTATAACTCCCTTTTTTACTCCCTTTTTTACTTCAGAAACTTGAATTAATTATTTATTAATCACATGGGTTCCTCTTCATTTTCTGTTAATCAGCTGACATTCGACAACTCTGAGCGGCTCGACGTGAGCGGTGCAACATGCGACTGCTACAAGGTGAGATACTATTCCAAGCTGCATTTCCTCAAGCGGCTCAAGCCGGAGATTGCAGGCGACCCAAGATACCGCGCACTACTCACTAAGGAATTTGAAATCGGGTTCTCGCTCGAACATCCTAACCTCGTGCGCTATGTCAATAAAGGCGACGACTTCATCCTGATGGACTATGTGGATGGAGATAACCTCAGCACATTCATCCGCCGTCAGCCCGATTATTTCCGCAGCAAAGCCAACCGGCGAAAATTCGCCGAGCAGCTGCTGTCGGTCATCGCCTATCTGCACTCACATCAGGTGGTGCATCTCGATGTCAAGCCCGACAACATCATGATTACGCGGATAGGCCACAACGTGAAGCTTGTAGACCTAGGCTTCTGCTACAACGACACCTACCCCGACACACCAGGCCACACCAAAGGGTTTGCCGCACCGGAACAGCAGGCCGGCAGACCCCACGTGGATGAACGGACAGACATCTATGCCATCGGAAAGGTGCTGGCGCTGATTCCGGGCGGTAAAGAATTCCGGAGAATCGTGAAGAGATGCACGCTCACCCACCCTTCCGAACGGTTTCAGACAGTAGAGGAAATCAAAGAGAAACTCAAGAAAAAGAATTGGATGCCGGCAGCTGCAGTTGTTGCAATGCTGATTGCCATCGGTGCCGCAGTCGCTTTGTTCACGCTTAACAACTCGCATAAAGACGGCAAGGATACCGCTGTTCTGCCACCCACCGATTCTTTGGTCACTTCGAAAGCAGACAGCACAAACATGAACACACTCACCGCACAGACAGGACAGAAAGACAGCGTCAACATTCAGGCCACTCCCCCATCGGCCACGCCGGCAGCCACAACCCAGAATTCCCCCACACAGACCGCAACGGCAGAACCTGTCACGCCCGTAACGGCAAAATCCCAAGAGACGGTCAGACCCATCCCCACAACGCCCGAACCGGCAAACCAGCCCGTAGCTGTCCAACAGCCGGAACGGCAAAATCCACGTCAGCAGACCGCCGTCGCGAGCAGTCAGCCCTTGCCCGACGTTGCCACAACTCCACAGCCCACAGCTAGCTCACGAAGGAGACAGACCAGCTCACCCGATGCCTCTGAGCCTGAGCCTGTATATGCCAACGTGGAGGAAACAGTCATCAAAGAATTCAAGCGTGAAATCCGCCCGCTGGTCATCCGCATGGAAGACGAGCATATCGCCAACGGAGGATTCACCGAGAGCGATGGCAAAAGATACCACTGGGTTAACCCTAGCTATGTGCAACTCCGCAACTCATACACCAGCAAACACTTCAACCCCATCAAAAACAAGCTGATTAACAAGTACAAGCACCGACTCACCGATTTCGAGAAGTACGACCTCCCCCAACAGTTCGAAATCGCCATCTCCCAAGTGTCGAACGACTACCTCCGCTCAATCGGATACGACCTCTGACAGCAGAGAATACTGTTTATCCCACCAGCCACTCTGTCACATTGCGTTCTACAGTCGAGAACGACATACCGATTTTTGTCAGGCAGCGGCCGTCGAGCGTGTAAGGGACAAGGTATTTGCGGCTGTCAATCTGCTCAAGCGCCTCACTGGCAGGACGGTCGAGCTTCACTTCCATCACATACACGTTGGTTTTAGTGGACACCACCACATCGATGCGTCCTTTTGCAGTCCGCACCTGTGACTGAACATGCAAACCCAGCAAGGAGAAGATAACATAGAGCATCTGTGTCCAGTGGTTCTCATCAAAATGGCTGTCCTGATAAGGGATGCCCTCCAGGTATGCCTGCAGAGTCGTCATTGATTTTTCTATGTCGTTGTCGAGAAATCCCTCGCTGATTCTCCATATGTTCGAGTCGCGATGGTCGATGGTCGGAGCCACATAGTTGGTATAAAGTGAATCCATCAGACCGGTACGCACCTCCTTGTTTGGAAATCCCAACGTATAAACCTTACCACGTGGGTTATATCCCTTGATGGTGATGTAACCGCTCTGATAAAACAGCGGAAGCACTGATTTCATGTTCTCTGTAGGAGCGTCGAAACTCGAGGCAATAGCTTCGCTTCCGTCTATATCTGAGATGTCGGTCCCGAATTTCTTCATCATCTCAACAAGGAACGTCGGAGTGCCAGTGGAATACCAGTAGTCCTCCATTTTTTCTTTGGCAATGGAATAAACAATGCTATAGGGGTTATACACACCCTCTGCGTCGGCAGCAAAATGATAACCATCATAATTGAGACGAAGCTCATCAAGCGTCTGCTCTATAGTCATCCCCTGCTTGTCTGCCAGTTTCCGGATACCAATCTGAAAATTGTCCTCCACCTCCTGCTGCGTGAAACCGCAGATTGTGGCAAATTCCTCATCTAGGCTGATATTTGTCAGGTTGTTTAATTCACTGAATATGCTCAACTGCGAGAACTTTGAAATACCTGTGATAAACAAAAACCTCAGGTAAGGGTCGCTGTCCTTCAACGGAGAATAAAGCGTACGCATCAGCTGACGGACATCTTTCAGCTTGTCCTCCTCATGGAGCACGTTTAATAAGGGTGCGTCGTACTCGTCAAGCAGCACAACCACCTTCTCACCATATTGCTCGTAACACTTGACTATAATGTCTTTCAAGCGGTCACCCAAATCATTGCTTCCACGTTCAAAATGGAATTGTTCTTCAATTTCCGTCAAACGCTTACTCAGGTTCTCCTCAATCTTTGATAACTCCGTATTTTTCACCGATGCCAGACTCAGATGAATCACAGGATGTTGCTTCCATTCCTTCTCCAGCTTTTCCATGGCAAGTCCCTTGAACAGTTCTTTCTCCCCGCGGAAATAAGAAGCTAGCGTAGATACAAGCAACGACTTACCGAACCGTCGCGGGCGGCTCAGAAACACATACTTGTATTTACTGACCATTCTGCGGATAATTGCAGTCTTGTCAACATAGCAATATCCTTCCTCTATGATTTCCTTGAAAGTCTGAATCCCCAGCGGATACCTCACTTCTTGCGTGTCCATAGCTTTCCGTTTTTGTATTCATCGGCAAAAATACGCAAATTTATCGGAATGTGCAAAATTTCATCCGCTATTTTTTGAAAAGCATCGGTCGTAACTAAAGAGCAAGTCGCATTCCGACTCCGTCAAAATGATTACCAGGAGCAAAAACACCACGGTTCGACACTCGACAATGACTGGAATAGCAGTCGTTGCTTCCCCAACTTCCTCCCCGTCTCACGCGGTAAGAACCAGATGATGGACCTTTTGGATTGTTACGAGGGCTGTGTTTGTAATACCCTTCTCCATACCAGTCCTGGCAGAGTTCCCACACATTTCCCGACATGTCGTAGATGCCAAGTTCGTTTGGAGATTTCGTGGCGACGTTATGTGTTCCGTAATCTGAACTGTCGTATGAGTTATAGGCATTATCGTAATACCACGCCACGTTGTCAAGATAATCGCTTCCGGCAAACTTATAATGCGAGCTTCTTTTTCCTCCACGCGCCGCATATTCCCACTCCGCCTCGGTGGGAAGCCTGAAATGTCGTCCGGTCTTGCTGTTCAGTTTGCTGATGAACCTCTGGCAGTCACTCCATGTGACATTCTCAACAGGACGTTGAATCCCATAGAAATCGGAGGGATTACCTTCCATGACCGCTTGCCACAACTCCTGTGTCACCTCTGTCTGTCCTATATAAAAACCGCTGAGAGTGACACTGTGAGCTGGCCGTTCGTCTGCATCCTCATCACCTTCCTGATCGCTTGTGGCACCCATCCTAAACGTACCACCCGCCACATAGACCATAGTGAACTGCACGCCGCCCACTTCAAACACCTTGGGACCTGCTTCCTCTTTTCGTTTTTCATCGGCTTCCCTCTGCCTTATAGCTTCTACCTGCCGTGCTTTTTGCACTTTTGCCGTCTTCTCGGCTTTCTCTTTCGCTTCCAACTTCAGTTTTTCGGCTTCCAGCTCGTTGGTTGCCAATTCCAGTTCTTTTGCCTTCTGTTTTTGTTGGGCGGTCATCTCTGCCAGCTTTCGCTCCGCCTCACGCTCATCCTGGTTGTTTTTTATCAGGATGAAGACCAGTCCGGCAAGGAGCAGAAATAATGCGGCGCAGAGACCGATAATAATGCCTTTACTGCTTTTTCTCGAGGAATTGCCATTGCTGGCTATGATGGTCTGGTCGTGGGAAGAACCCTGCCCAAAAGTCTGTTGAGAGTGACCCATCATTGAAGCCCCGCACTTCGGGCATTGCCTCGCTTTATCCGAAATGAAACTTCCGCAGTTGTAACATTTGATTAGAGCCATGATACACCCTTTTTATAAATTTAGAATCAATAGTATTTATGGAATTTTTGATATTAGAAAGTCCAGAACGACATGCTGCATTTTCTTATGGTGGAGCCGTATGAGCCTTTGTATTTGGAGCCGTTGAAGGTTCCCTTGAAATAATAGCCAGTGGTGGTTCCGTCGTAGTTGTATTCCGTCAGTTTCATATTACCATTTGCGTCGATACTTCCTCTTAACGGTCCGGAATTGCTCTCAGTCTCGAATGTGCCATCCACATCTCCGTCGTCGATAGTGAAACTGATGGTGAACGGGTATTCAGCATGAGAATAAAGATTATTCCGCACAGTCCCGCTGAAATAGTATGAGCCGTTGAAGCTTTTCAGCTTCTGCCGTTGGTTCTCCCTCCGTTCCGCCGCTTTCGCTTCCGCCTCAGCTTTCATTCTACGTTGTCGCTCCTTTTCCATCTCCGCCTGACGAGCTTTCTCAGCCTCCTCTGCCTCACGCTGTTTCTCGGCGAGTTCTACCTGCTTCTCTTTCAGCTGTTTCTTCTCCTGTTCATGCTGTGCGGTAAGCTTGGCAAGCTTTCGCTCCGCCTCACGCTCTTCCTGGTTGTTTTTTATCAGGATGAAGACCAGTCCGGCAAGGAGCAGAAAGAGCGCAGCGCTGAGGCCGATGATGATGCCCTTGTTGGATTTCTTCTGCGTGTTGGGGGTTGGTGAGCTTCCCCAATTGCCAGAGGTGGAGACACGATTTGTCTGTCCAGCAGCGATTGCGGGCTTCCCCACGAGAATGGTCTGTTCGGAGACTGCTCCCTGCTGAGGAGATTGCTGTTGTGACACTCCCGTCATGGAAGCCCCGCACTTGGGACATTGTCCAGCTTTGTCAGAAATAAAATTACCGCAGTTGTAACATTTGATAAGAGCCATAATAATAATGGGAAGTTAAAAAGGATGTTAAAAAGGGAGTTAAAAAGAAAGGTTGTGTTCACTGTGTGATATGTGTGATAATACTTTTCGGTCGGGATGACCACAACCCCAGCCGATATCATGTTCGACTGCGGAGTGAATTATCTTGAGAGGCTGAAACTGTAGTAACTTCCTGTGAGATATTCATCCCACATTCCGCTCATCCGTTTTCCATTAATCTGCCCTGTGACATGAGCGTCTGTTTGTTCTTTGCTATTGATATAAATATCAAAATTCAAGTCGTCATCAACTGTGCCGTTCACCGTGTATTTTCTAGTATTGCCCGTGTAAGTACCAGTAAGTGAGTTTCCGTTCTGACGTAAACTCAACCGCGCTCTTACTCCATAGATTTTTCCGGTATAGACACCAGTCGCACTTTTCATCATAGCAGCCTGCGCCTCAGCCCTACGACGTGCAGCCTCCTGTTGCCTTTCAGCTTCTATCCTTTGCCGCTCCGCTTCCGTCTGACGTGCTTTCTCTGCTTCCAGTTCAGTCTGTTTGTCTTCTAACAGCTTCTTCTCTTGCTCCTGCTGGGCGGTTATTTCTGCAAGCTTTCGCTCTGCCTCACGCTCATCCTGATTGTTTTTTATCAAGATGAAGACCAGTCCGGCAAGGAGCAGAAAGAGCGCGGCGCAGAGGCCGATGATGATGCCCTTGTTGGATTTCTTAGGCTGATTGTCTTTGTTGGCTGTGATGGTCTGTTCGGAAGAAAGCCCCTGCCATGAAGCCGGTGGCTGCTGTCCAGTCATTTGAGCCCCGCATTTCGGACATATTCCCGCCTTGTCGGAAATAAAATTTCCACAGTTGTAACATTTTATTAATGCCATAGTTTAATAAAGGAGTTAAATGGAAAGTCACAGATTTTTCAATTGATTAGTTTCGCCAAGCAGCAAAGTTCATATAATCGCCAGCAACAAGGAAATTATGGTTATAGAATACTTCTATTCTGCATTTGTAATTCCTTCTATTTTTGCTATCCGTAATTTGAGTGACCGGAATCCATAATTGTAAGTCACTCCAATTTGAACTTTGATAGTTCGGGGTTACTTTAATAGCAGTGCACACTTGTCTATCACGGGCCTGATAAAAACCATCGGTTGAATACACTTTTTTTCCATTTTCATGCCAGATAAAACAAATAACATCGACCTGACAATATTGTAAGTCCCACACATCCATATTGACATGAATTCTCATGCCACCATTCACACCATGTTCGAGCCAGCTATTATTGATTCTGGCACCTTGGGCAGATATAGATATCGCAATGACACACAAGGCTATAAAAATTACTATTCGTTTCATAAAATATTTTGTTTTAGAAAATTATGCCGTAGTAAAAATACACAGCTAACGGTTGTTGTTTAGTTCTTTGATGATTATGACTAATGGTTGTTTTCACTGCGTGAAAATAATGTGCGGTCGGGACGACCACAACCCCATCCAATGTTTTGTCAGCTCAGCCGATGATGGCCTGTGAGAAAGTGGAGAAGACTATCTGGACAGGCTGAAGCTATAGTATTTGCCTGAGCCCAGTTCTTCCCACATGCCGCTCATAACTCTTCCGTCAATCTGACCGTTGACAATGGCTCCGCCACCGACATTCATGTCAAAATTCAGGTAGTCGTCAACAGTCCCTTTCACATTATAATTTCTGGTATTTCCGGTATATGTTCCGCTGATATTGTTTCCGCTCTGACGGATACTCATCCTGGCCTTGACCCCGCAGATAACACCTGTATAAACACCAGTCGCACTATTATAATTAACAACTTCGACTTGTGCCTCCGCTCTCCTTCGTGCCGCCTCCGCCTCCGCAGCTTTTCTTCGTGCCGCCTCCTGTCGTTTCTCGTCTTCCAGCCGTTTCCTTTCCACTTCCGCCAGACGTGCTTTCTCAGCCTCAACCTGAGCCTGCTTCTCTGCTAACCGCCTCTTCTCCTGCTCATGCTGTGCCGTTATTTCTGCAAGCTTCTGCTCCGCCTCCTGCTCATCCTGGTTGTTTTTTATCAGTATGAAGACCAGTCCAGCAAGTAGCAGAAAGAGCGCGGCACAGAGACCGATGATGATGCCCTTGTTGGACTTCTTAGGCAGATTGCCGCTGTTGGCGATGATGGCCTGTTCGGAAGAAGACCCCTGCCCTGAAGTCTGTGGTGGCTGTCCTGTCATTTGAGCCCCGCACTTCGGGCATATTCCCGCCTTGTCGGAAATAAAATTTCCGCAGTTGAAACATTTTATAATAGCCATGATTATTCAATTCATAATTAACAATTCATAATTACTTAAGAAGCCCAGCACTTTATTCTTTTTGGATTATTGAGGCAATCAGCATCAATAAAAGCCCAACACACGGAACAAAATCAATCAGACGAAAAGAAAACAATGAGTCAGATTCCAACAAAAAGTAAATATTTGATATTACAACAACAAACAGAAAAGCAGACAAAATCAACAATGAAACGCGGAGTAGTCCAGGATGAGCAATTGACAACAAAACGAAAGAGAGAAAACATAAAAAGAAAGGAATAGTGACAAACCAAAGAATATATTCACTAAAACCTAAATTATCAGTAATGACGTCAACAAATAGAAAGCCCAAAATAAAAGATATGATTACCGCAATCGAAGTCAGTGCAGTTATTGGAATAGCCGCATTTCTTATAGGGGTCTTGCAACGAAAAGCCAGAACCCATAATATACCAAGGATGGAAATCCAATAAATACGCCAAATCCAACTTTCTTGAAATATATTTGCGAAAACGCAGGCCAAAAACCCTATCGCACAGAATGGGAGAAGAATCGTAAATCCTTTTCCATCTGATTTGGGATATGGGTCGCCTAACGGTGTTGGTTTTGTTATTGAAACAGGCGTGTTCGTAATCGGTGTGTTTAACACCACTCCACAATGCGGACAGTTTATTGCTTTATCAGAAATCTGATTTCCACAATTCGGACAATTAATCAGTGCCATAATCATTAAAATTAAATTGGAGTTAAAAACGGAAGTGGCAAAAGATTTTTATGACTGGACGTTTAAACGAAATGCTGTGCATCCTGCAGTTTCTTGAAGTTTGCCTCTCTGGTTTTGCCGGTAATGAGGAAGAGATCGACAATCCACAAAATACCACAAAGACCTCCCGTAAGCAGTTTCAGGATTCCCATCATGGTGTCTCCTATCATAAACCGGTCGATGCCGAGATAGCCCAAGAAGAACGATACAATCCATACCGTCATCGGAGTCTGGAAGGACAGTCCCTCAATCACGTTCATCTGATTCTTGTCGAGCGACATGAGGTATTCACGTATCTTTCCAATCTCTCTCTCCGGCAGGAAGTCCTTGTTCCGGATGAGAAAGCGGTTGACACGGCTTTCCATCTCAGCTGCCGTCGGCTGGTTTCCGAAAGGTGCCTGTTGCTGAGGCTGCTGTACAAACGGTTGTTGCTGAGGCTGCTGCACAAACTGAGATTGCTGAGGTTGCTGTTGCGCGAAGGGCTGTTGTGGCTGCTGTATATATTGCTGCTGGGGGAACACAGGCTGTTGAGGAATAGCATTGCCCTGCTGACAATAAGGATTCGGGCATCCACATTCGGGGCAGCTCAACATAGACGGAGACATAGCGAAACCACATTCCTCACATATAATCTGCTTTTCCACAGGTGCTCCGCAATTGGGACAGCACGCCGCTTTGTCGGAAATCATCTTACCACATTCGGTGCATTGTATTAAAGCCATAATTTGATAATATTTAGTGAGTTAATAATAATAAATAAAGATTCTATAAGTAAAAAGTGAAAAGTGTATTTTAAGTGAAAAATGTATTTAGTTTTGAATACGGAAAAGCTAATGAATAATGACGTTTTTTTAATGAAGTATTGTAAGTTTTATGAATACAAATTTCAAGAATTACACATTAAACACACTCAAGTCAGATAAGGGGGAGAGTTATGGAAAGTCATCAAAATCTATAATAAGACTTAGTTTGTCTTTCCATTCCTTAGGGATCTGTGATTTCTTATGACACTCTACGAGCACATCACTATTAATGCCTCCTTTGTGGATGGTATATGTGAATGTAATATCAGGTCCATCAATATCCACATCTGTTTCAAATGCTTGTACATCAACTACTCGATTACCAACAATTCTAAACAAGGTACCACCAGTACACGCTCCCGCCATCCCGCAGGTATCGAAACCAGCCACTTTCTTTTCTTCTGGAAAAAGCATTATGTTTTGAATATAACAACTTTCTCCATCCAATTCCTCAAATTGTTCACTTGTCGGATCCCAAACCAACAAAGTGTTAAAGGAACGTGACTCACCAAATCCCAAGTAAATATCTACATATCCGTCGTAATTCACATCAAGGAAATGGATGTAATCTAAATCTGTCTGACCGCCCCACACCCAAGGATCTTCTTCACTGCCTTTCAAATGTGTGAGCAATTCCCCATCGTAATATATCCAAGCCTCATCTCCATCATCAGCCACCTTGATGTTAATATTAGGATAGGTTTTCGGACAGTCTTCCAAAGTGATAGTCCCATTCTCATTCGGTATAATCTGCGGTGCATTCATATTAAATTCCGACTTGAAGGTGTCGTATCCTTTCTTGTTGACATATCCCCATTTGCCGTCATATTTGACGCGTGCCAGCCCGTCGGAGAAAGGATGCGTCTCCTCATAGATAAAGTCAAAGATGGGGACATTGTTCTTGGTGACAAATCCCGCCTTTCCGAACTGTGTCACTGCTGCCAGTCCCTCGCTGAAAGGATAAGCCACCGGATAGCTACATGGAATAATCTCTTTTCCATTCTTATCAATAAAACCATAAAACGGTTTCATGTTATAGTCGAGCCTTGACACACACGATAGTCCTTCGGAAAATTCCGACATGGTCTCGAACTGTCCGTCCGGCATCATTTTTGTGTCTAAGAAGAAAAAAGAATATCTGCCGTTGTTTTTCACCACCGCCATGTTGTTGTCCATGGATACAATGTCATCGAAATAAAAAGGGAACGCCACTTTTCCAGACTTGTCCAGCAATCTTATCTGCCCGTTAACGATTGCAAGGTCATATTTATCGTTGTAAGGCACGATGCTCTTGTAAACACACTCGACAACCTCTTTGCCGTCTTTGTCGATTTCTCCAATGAGCCCGTCTATCTCCACCTTACACCTTCCGTTGTTTAACTCACCAATCTTGTCGTAAACAAAGCTCGTGACCATCTTTCCCTGATTATTCCATCCCCCCCATTTCTTACCATTGAAGACAAAGGCTATACCTCCGTTGAAGTCTGTGGCTTTCTGATAGATGTTCTGAATGATAAGCCGTCCTTCCGTGTTGATATATCCCCACAATCCGTTGTTTTTGATTCTTGCCAGCCCGTCATGAAAAGAACATGCCTCTTCAAACGGTCCTTTAATGATGGTTTTTCCTTTTTCATTAATATATACCCATCCTTTCTTCATCTTGACTGGCGCAAGTCCGCTTCCAAAGGTTCCCGCATCGAGGTATTTGAATTTCAGTACGGTCTCATTGTTTCTGTTGACAAAACCATAGAAACTCTCATGCTTCTCCCTCTGTTTGACAGGCACCTTGTCCTCTCCCATATCCTTCGCATCCTCATACTGGAAAGGAATGACGGTTCTGCCATATATGTCGATCAGGCCAGTCTTACCGTTTCTGTTCTTAGCCACCAGGCATCCGTCGGAAAGCTCTCCGAGATACAGATATTCGCAGGGAATCAACATCTTTCCTTCTGGATTGATATAACCATAGAGTCTGTCCCTCATCACGAGACACATACCGTTTCGCTCATCGTCAATCAGATTATACATACAGGGTATGATGTCGGCGCCATCCACATTGACAACCCCTTTGAGGTTGCCGTTCTTGACCTCCGCCCTACCGTTCAAGAAGGGCCCGATGTCGGTGAAGCGGCAGTCGGTTAGAATCGTTCCCGATTTGCTCATCAATCCTTTCTTTCCGTTTTTCGAGAGAAGCCAATGTTTGGAGTCGAACAGTTGGATATCATCATACTCACATCTCACCACTTCCTGTCCGGATTTATTGACAAAACCCCATTTACCAGACCGCAGCACCTTCGCCATGCCGTCCTTAAAAGGCTCAGCCAACTGATACTGACATGATATTACTTCCTCGCCGTTGGTGTTGATAAATCCATATTTTCCGTTTTTCTCCACCTGGGCACGCCCTTCATGGAAGTCGCCCAAGACATCGTATTTTTTAGTGGCTTTAATGAGCGAAGAACTGATTTTCACAGGCTGGCTGGCATTCATCTTCCTGACGATCTCCACCAGTTGGTCGTATGTCTGCCTATATTCATATTCAGACACAGGAAGATACTGATAAGTGGAGTTTGTAACCACATCCTTACTGACCATCATACGTGAGGGTGTGATAAGACAGATATAGGTTTTTCCGTCGTTGGGTGGCGAAAACACAGGTTCCTCGTTGTGCATAAATGAGATGCTGACAATCCCCTGCTGGTTCACAGCAATGTCGGTAAAAGCTTTCTCAAACAGGATAGCATTGTTATTCAGTTTCGACCCCTCAAATCTTCGGTCACTCAGATTGACAGTCACGCTGTGCTGTTCTTCCGACTTGTTCTCATTCAGCGAGAAAGTGAACGTCTGGGCAGATGAAACAATGGTTGAAAATAAAAAAAGAGAGATGAAATAAAGCGTTCTCATATAGCAATGTTTTATAATGGAGTGTCTTTCCGTTATTAATATCCGTTGAAGAAATCATTATTTTCTTTTGCGTTTTGAATCGAACGTGAGTGAGTGGACTGGGGTTGTTCTGCCGGTTTTGCCGTTTGTTGTGGAGCTGATGTTGAAACTGTTGTTGGAACTGATGTTGACTTAGTAGCCTTAGCCGGCGCCGGCGTTGGAATCTGTTGTTTCTGCTGTGTCACTCTGTTCTCTTTTTCGTTTTGTGTTTTGGCTGCAGTCTGCCTGGCTTTGACAGATGCAGCGTAAGTGGATTTAGCTGATTCCTTAGTTCTGGGCTGATACGGATTAGCAGCGGGAACGGTCTTCACATTGCTTCTTTTATTGAAATTCGGAGGTGTCCCGTTGTTTTTAGGCTGCATAGTCTGGCTCTCCGTTCCGATGACCGCATCGATGAGATTAATCATTCTGTCCCGTTCTTTTTTCTCCTGTATCGGGTCGGGGTTGGCTCCCTTGCCGTTGGCTCCAGTTTCTGTCTTCTGCCTTCGGTTTTTCTTCGAGGTCTTTTTGGGTGTGTCACCCTGAACGAAGAAGAAATAAAGGAGAACTGCGAGAGTCACGACACCGATCGAGAGAATGATGATATTTTTTTTCTTCTTACGTTTTAATTCTGGTTTTCCCGTCTTTTTCCTTTTTGTTTTTTTATTGAGAATCACAATCTTTTCTTCTTCGACGAAGGTGGCTTTCTCAGCTGTAGAACGAGCTGTAGATGCATTATCATTCTGGAAATCTGTCTGCCAGGTGTTGTTCTCTGGTTGTGTCTGTCCTTCGGTTTGTGTTTCGGAATCAGATGGTCCCATGGAATCGAAACCTCCGCCCACATCGAAACCTCCGCCCACATCGGAGAATCCGCCCTCAGGTCCGTCAAATCCCTGGCCGGGTTCATCCCAGAAGGAATTGCCTTCGTTTTGCTGTGATTGATGTTGACTTTCCTGTGGTGCACTGAAAGGTTCATCAGGTTGTTTGAATGATTGCGGTGAATTGACAGCAGACTGGCGGTCGGATGGCTGTACGCCAATCTGAGGCTGACCGATTCCTCTTTCATTATTTACAGAACTGGCATTCGAACCACCAAGAAAAACTGGTTCCTGCTGAGGAACATGCTGATTTTGTTGTGGGAAACCCTGGCCCTGCTGAGAATAGCCCTGGCCCTGCTGAGGATACCCTTGACCTTGCTGAGGGAAACCCTGCTGATAGGGGCCGTTGTTTATATTAGGCGGAGTCTGCTGCTGCACATTTCTCATCATCGTGAAAATAGTGGCAACGGGCGTTCCACAAAACTGGCAGTTTCTCGCCTTGTCAGAAACCACGTGTCCACAAACTGTACATTGTATAAGTGCCATAATTAATTCATAATTAAGAATTCATAATTCAGAATTGACAGATAGTCGCTATGCTTAAAGTGTAAAAAACAGAATTATGATATGAAAAGAACAAAATTCTGTCAAAAATAATATCCAACATTAATACCAATCAGGCTTTTTCGGTCAAGATTCTTGTATCTGTCCACCCAATCCTTTTTATAGGGTCCCTGTAGATAGGATTTATAATAAACAGATAATTCGAAATGCTTGTTGGTCCATCCGATTTGTGGGGACAGCGAGAAGAAATTTTTTTCAAACGGACTGGTTTCCAACATTCTGTTCATGCATAAACCGAATTCGGCGCCTCCTCCTATGAAAATGCTACCATGTCCGTCAGTCCTTATGAGATTGCATCGGATTTTAACCGGGAAGGCCAAATATCCTTTATAATTCCATTCATCGGTTTCCATTTTGCTATCATCTATTTCGTCATCAAAACTATCCGGGGTGGCGATTATCCAAAATCTTACCCCCACAAACACATTAAGCAAATCGGTGGATCTGCCGAATCTTCCCATTAATCCAAGTCCTACCTGATTTATACTATTTTCATCTTCATTATAATATTCAACATTTTCAGAAACAACAGCATACTCAAGACTTGTGTCTAAGCCAATCTGCGCATGCTCGCCGAGCCAATCACCCAAGTTGAACGAGCTATAACTTCCGGTGCTGCTTCTATATGCTTTTCTCTGATTTCTTTTCATCTCTTTCGCTGATTTATAACGATCTTTCACGTATTGCTTAGCATCGGGGGATATAGCAAAGATCATAGCCTTATCCCGGTAATCCTTTAGATTATTCGTTTTGTTGGTCAGATTATCGGCTTTCAACTTGGCAAGATGATCGCTGACAGGTATATAATAAGGATTTTCAGGCTTTAAGGAATTCAGATAGCTTTGAACTTCCGATTCATAATATGACCGCATAATTTCCTTATACTTTTTCTTATCCAGCAACTGTTCCAAGTGTTGAGCCGGCTCCCCTGTCAGCCTTCGGTAGTCATTAGCTGCTTTCAGAAACGAAAGCGCCTGTTCATCATAAGCCTGTGGATCTGGTCCTGGTTTATAAAGTTCTTCGCCCTTCAACAGGTTAATATGCCATTCAGCCTCGTTACGATGCACAGACGCTGTATAATTGTTCACAAACCTCTCAAAGTCACTTCGGTAGTTGGAGTCCTTTATTCTTACCCACTCTTCCTCCGACTCAATATTCCGGATGGCGTCGTTCGCTTCTTTCAGATGACTCTTGATGGTTGACTTCGACAGATAATCCTGGTATGCGGTCTTAGTATTTAAGCTTCTCGCATTACTCCATGCCTGTATTTCGCGGATTCTCTCCTGAGCCTCCGCCCTGTAGTTTCCGTCATGGAAATTCTGGAGATACCGCTGATAGGCTTCCTCTGTGTTCGTGGCACGGGCGGCGTCAAACTCCCGCTTATCCCTATTCTTGATGTAGTCTATCTCGCGTAGAGCCTCATCACGGTGATAATTATGCCCCGGGCTGCTCAGATACTGGTTGTAAGCCCCCACCGTCGCCGTCTCCTTCGCCTTGTTCCATAATTTCAGGTCTTCTATACGGTTTTCCATTTCAGTGCGGTATTTAGGATAATGGGAGATAAAACTGCGCATCTCCGACTCGGATCCGCTGTTGCAGGCGGCCTGATAAGCATCTCTCTCTTGCTGTTCTGCCTCAAGACGTTTTCTTTCTGCCTCCTGTCTTTTTTCCTCAGCTTTCCGCTCCTGTTCCCGTCTTTGCCTTTCTTTTTCAGCCTCCTGCTTTTTAAACTCTTTGTCGCAGGTCGCCTTGATTCGTAGTGCCTCTGAATTAGACGGGCTGATTTTCAGTGCAGCCTCTGCTTTTGCTTTCGCATTTCTATAGTCACCCTTGCTAAGATAATTATTGGCTTGACTGATATAAGCCCTCGCGGCAGAATTATCCTGTGCATTAACCGTTAATGATGAAACCAACAGTAGTATGCAGATGATAAATAGTATCCGTTTCATTTGTCAATGGAATAAAGATATTTTATTTCAGTTGTAATAGTTAAGCGCATTACGGTCGGCATTTTCCAATGCTGCCTTCGCATTTGAGAGTGCGTTGCTCTGTCCAAGTTTCCTGCTACATTCACTGATTCTGCCCAGTGCCTGCTCGTAAGCCGCATACCACTTCACGTATGTTCCGTAGCTTCGCCATTTGCTTGCCACCCCGTTGCAGAAACTCGCGATATTTGAGACGACGGAAGCGCGTGCGACGCTCTCCGCCGCCTTCAGGTCTTTCACGAGCGCTGTGTTGTTGGTGAGCGGCTCATGGAGGAACGAAGCCGCCTTTTGCTTGATTGCGGTGATTTCCCCCACCGATGCGCATTTGGACGCACTGCTGATTACCTGCCGTGCGGCCTTATATTCTCCTGCGCATTTCACGACAGCAGTCAGGTCTTTGCTGAGGTCTGAGCCGCTCTCGGCAAAATCCATTTTCTGCAGCCATTGACCGTCGTCATGCAGACAGCTGACCGTACGGTCGTCCCAGCTGGACTTCGTGAAATAGTCTTTTCCGAAATCCGCCAGAATGGGAGCATATTGTGCGAAAAGTGTCTGCAACGCATTACTGATGTCGCCGCTGCTCATATTCCATGATCCGTCGGCAAGCTTCACTGCTGTCTCCGTCTTCAGGTCCTTCATGATGGAGAGATAGGCGTCGTGGTCCTTGAGGAAGTCCTTGCCGGTGATTTCATCCACCGCCTGCTGTTCGATGTGCTCCGCCACATCGTATGCAGGGATAGGCTGGCTGACATACTGCAGCCTCTTCGTGAAATAAATGATTGAGACAATAATAGCCACCGCCACTAAAGCAATCATAACTGATTTCAGGGTTGTCTTGTTCATTGCTGTTTGATTTGGGGGTTACTAGTTATTCGTTGGAGGTTATTCCGGCTGCTTTGGTTGGTCCGGCTGCTTTGGTTGGTCCGGCTGCTTTGGTTGGTCCGGCTGCTTTGGTTGTTCTGGTTGCTTTGGTTGTTCCGGCTGCTTTGGTTGGTCCGGCTGCTTTGGTTGGTCCGGCTGCTTTGGTTGGTCTGGCTGCTTTGGTTTTTTAGGTTGTTCTGGCTGTTTGGGCTGTTGGGGTGTATTTTCCTTATTCTTTTTCAAATCTAGGTTACGTTTTTCCGCCTCTTTTCTTTGCTGTTCCATCTGCCGTTGCCTTTGTTCCTGCTGCATCTGTTCACGCCTTGGATCAAGTTGTGGAGCCGGTGGTTTCAGTCTGTCCTGCACCGGCTGCTGAGGGTTCACCTGTTGTGGCTTAGCCAGGATGTCCAGTGCAGACTGAATTTCCGACAGATTGATTCTGCCTTCCTCTTGACTGACGATTCTTCTGATTTCCTTAAAAACCTCCTCATTTAATTTCGGATTAGCCGCAATCCTTCTCAAAGCATCCTGAATCTTAGTGAAACGCCCGTTGACAGGATTGTCATCACTAAACCAATTGGGGTCAGTTATTCCATCGATATTTCCGTTTGCAATGCAATCATAGAGTTTTCTGTATTTTTCACTTTTGATTGCATCTCTTTCCCACTTGTCCGCACGCTTCATATAACGGACATCATCCTGTTCCAAGACAAATTCATGATTTTCCTCCCTGGATTCGCCGTCATTCTCTTCCATTTCAGCATCATCAATCATGGCAACCTCCTGCTTTTTAGCAAACGGCCATGGTCTTGACCCTCTAATGAGTGCAATGCCTCCATACAGGAGATAGCAAGCGAGCAATGCGATTCCCGCATATTTGGCAATTGGCAGTATTTTCTTCTTCCATGAGTTCTCCTCATCGTCTGCTCCGTAGAGCCGTGCGGAGGGTTTATTTACCCTGAGCGTGATCTGTCCCGGGCTGACAGTGGCATTATAGTCGTCTCTGAGCATCTTGAAGAAGGGGCTGTTCATCGGCACCGGCACATCAGTGGTGACCACCTTTCCTCCGATATTGAGTGTCAGCCTGTAGTCCTTCGCCTTCAGTTTGTAATCATACGTCTTTCCGTTCTCCACGCCGTTGAGCACAGCAGAGAAATTATCGTACGACGGATGCTGCGCCGAAATCTGCAGTCCCTGCTCCGCTGTCTCTGGCACACTCACCTGACACAGACCGTTCTCGTTGGTGACCGCCGAGATATTCCCCACCTTCAGTCTCACATTATGTACAGGGGTATTGTTAGGTGAGAGGAACCGTATGTTGATTTTCTTAGAGAATCTGATCCCCAGCTCGGCCGCCGTCTTGAGCTTGCAGAACACGGCATCGAGCTGCACGTCGGTGGTTCCCGGCACAACGGTGACCACCTTCTTGCAAGGCTCAAAGCCGTTTTTGAGATAGACCAGCTCTATTTTACCCCCGTTCTCGACAAAAGAGGATGCAGTCCGGATTTCGCCTGGATAGGGATTGCGTATGATGAACGTCTCGGTCACCGGTTTTGTGATTTCCCCATAGTCTCCACCTGCATACACGGTGTTGGTATCGACGATGAAGATGCGCTTGTACTCACGGTAGTCCTTCTGGTTGGGGTATTGAAATAATTTTGCCAGTTCCGCTTCAGAATGACATTTGCGGTAGGCGCGTCTGTCTTTCAGCATCGTGTTGTTCTCTGGCATAAAGTCGGGGACAAGATATTTGCTGACACCTGCCACCACCTGTTCCACCATCTGGTTGTCGGTCTGCTGCCGGTTGACCAGAATATCCTCCAGCCTCCTGAGTGCCTGCACAACACACTGTCCAGAACCGATGATAAACTTTCCTGTGAACATCACGACAGATAGTAGTCCGTTGCGTGAGTCGTTACGGTTAGGCACCGTAACAGCATAATAGTTGCCAAGGTGGTTCTTCCATAGCGTATACACCCTGTCGGACCTGAATACGCGAGTCTCTCTTGGATCTACCACACTTCTCAGCCATTCATCCTCTTGTGAATGACGTGTAGGATCGAACTTCTCCGGATAGGTGTATCCGAACTTGGTGTCGTTGTCGATCTGCCCATAAATGGCAATTTTTATGATATCCATAAGCTATATGTTTTTGATTATTTATTTTTTAAGCCAGTCCCAGAATCCGCCTCTGGGCTTTGTCTTGTCCATGATGCGTCTGATGATCTTGTCGGTGTCGCTTCCGTCGAACACGCAGAGGTTCTGTGCGAACACGTCGCCCACAGAGAAAGAAAGCACCTTTACATCCTTCACCCCTGCCTGTGCACACGTGGCCTGAAGCGTATTCCAGAACGAGGGGAGGTGATTCTCTATATACTCGTATGCCAACCTTGCCCTGTCCTCTTTCTCACAATGGATGGTATCGCATTTGGTCACAAGAATATAGACCCCGACAGTAGATTTTCTGAACACTTTCTCCTTTTTGAGGAAACTGATCATCTCATCGAGATAGTTCACCATTTTGAGTCCGTCCCATTTCTTGTCCTCAGCCCCGTATTCCACCACAAAGAAGTGGATTTTGTTGTTACGCTGGTCCTTAAGATAACGGAGCACAGTCCTGAGCGTGTTCATGCGGTCCTCGGAGATGAAGAGGTTCTGTCTGTAGAAATAGACTGACCGGAATAGCTCTCCGGCAAGGTCAATGAGTGTGACTTTATGAGGTTTGTTGTGCTCGTCACGAATGTTCATGATCATCTCCTGGACATTCTCCACCCCCGTACTGTCTGGGAAGACGCAGATTCCCCTGTTGGAGAAGATGTTGGCAAGGATATTCATGTAGTGTCGCCCAGTGCAGTCGAGCGGTTCGAAAATGCCCTTGTTCTGAATGCTGCTGACTATCGAGCCGAGCGCACATGTCTTGCCTGATGATGGTGTTCCCCAGAAATAGATTTCCGTGGAGTCATCCACGAGCATATCCGGCGGTGTTCCTTCGGGAAGCGGCGATGGCGCGATGAAATCCCTGATAGCTTTGGCCTTCTCCTCGCCCAACTCATTCGCCACATCATCCCACGACGCCACGTTGTTATAAACCTTGTCCTGAATCTCATCTGCGCGGAACAGGTTTGGATTCTCCCTCAGCGCCGTAAGCAGCTCGTCCTTTCCGGCATTGGCAGTGATTCTGCGCTGTGCCTCCTCCACGAAACGTCCAGTGGGGTGCTGTGTGACATATTCACGATAAGCGAATGTCTCTCCAGTGATGCATGCGTTGTTCCAGTCCCGCTCGTCATTGAGGTTATTGACAGCCTCCTCCGCCTCGCGGTCGTGCTGTCCGGGATATTCGGCCATATAGTCGTTGTATGCCTGAATTGTGTTCTTCTCCTTCGCTTTCAACCATGGGAGGTCGTCGAGCATCGACCGGCACTCTCCTATATGGGCACCATCGGGAAAATTAGCACCGTAGCTCCTCAGCGAGGCCTCCGACAGATTCGCCATAGTCTTCTCCCATGTATCAGCCTCTAACTGCCTCATCTTCGCGTCAGCCTCAGCCTTGAATTGTCCGTCGGGAAAATTCCTCATGTATTTCGCATACGACTCGGCATTGTTTGCGTTCACCGCCGCATTCCACAAGGAAGTCTCCGCCGTTTTCAACGCATTTTTCACCCCCTGCACCTTTTCAGGCTTGATGCCTGATGATGTCAGGTCGTTCAAGGATATTACCCCGTCGAGTATATATTTCACCAGTGAATCAAGCGGAATACTGTTGCACCGGCTCAATATTTTTTTCTGTTGTTCAGTCATATCATTCGTATTTATTGGTATTGTCGGATTCCCTGCTTGCCAGGCTCCTCTCTGTCAGGAAATAAGGAAGCAACATGATGAAGTAACACACTAAAGCGATAATGATGGAGAGGAAGGACGGCGCCTGCATGACGGAATAAGCCTTCGTGAGTTCCGACACCCTGCTCTTGAAGTCGGGATAGTCGAATTTATCCGGATGCTCTCCGCTGAACTTCACAGAGGCAAGTTCGAGATAGTTTTCCATCCATCCGTTCACCACTTCGTCCAGATGCCTGATATTGGATGCCATCAGGGGATTCCACACCGTGGAGTTCTGTGCCCTTTTCAGCCATCTGTGTCTCTCGGTGATGATAGTCTCCGTGGAATCGGGGATGAGGTGGTTTCTCAGACACTCAGCAATATTGTCGATTTTCTCCTGGTCTGTGATTCCAGCCGCATTTCTCACTCTCTCGTTGTACAAATCGGACATGATGCTCTTGTTCGAGCAGATGATACCAAGACTGTCCATATACTGCTGCGTCCGGTTATCGACATACTGCTGATAGGCATCGTCGAGTCCCACGGCCGACTTACACGTCTGTCTGACCTTGAGCTCGATGTCGTCGGAGTCGGCCGCCACCCTCAGGAAGTTGGTGAACGGAATGGCTGCAAGGATAAACAGACAGAATATAATCACTCCGAAGACAATCTGCCCGACCTTTCCGAGCTGTAGCCATCTCGACGCTTTCGCCTTGCACATGGCAAGAACGAGCGCCATGACGAGTGCCATGAAAAGGAGTGTGAGAATAATCGGCACCATCAAGTCTCCATTTTTCCAATACACCAATCCCAGAAACGAGATGTAGGAGAAAAGCAGCAGTATCATGATAGCGAACACCGCCGCGAAATTCATCTTTTGTTGCATAATTACATTCTAATTATATTCAGGTAATAATCTTTTCAGTTCTCTTGTACGCGACTCATACTCTCTGATAAGCCTCCGTATCTCATCATAATCGGGGTCGCCAGGACGTATGACCCTGCGTCTGCCGGTTCCCGGCTCATAATAGATTCTCTCTGGCACGGTGATGACCGTATGTGGCTTCTCCTCCTGTGTCTCCACCACCACGATATCGGGATCCACAGGATGTGCAGGCACCGTAACCACAGGCTCGGTCGTCGTGGCCGGCTCAGTGACGATGACCGGGTCGTCATCGTGTTCAGTCACGATGAGAGATGTGGTGTCAACCGGTGTCTCCTCAATTAACAGGTCAACAGTGTCGGGCAATAACGTCTCCATGCTGTCTAAGCGGAAACCGGTGCCGTTGTCCGCTGTCCCGAGTTTCTTTGCCGGCCAGTCCACAGGACCGGTGATGCTGCGCCGTCTGCATGAGCGCAGCAAAAGCATCATCAGAGCAATCAGCAGAATGACCGCCAACACGAGAACCAGCCACTTCAGCCATTTCAGATGTCCGTTAAGCCACATCCAGAACCGTCTGTACCAGGGTATTTTCTTATACAGTGCTATCAAAGTGATGTCCTCATCGACAGGTGCCGCAGGATTCCGGTTCCATCCAATGAACTCATAGCCCTTTATAGGTGTTACTAAAGGAATCATCGCCGGATTGAGACAAGTGCCCTTATTGACTGTGAAGACCGTCTGTCCGTTCAGCAGTCCAGAGTCTCCCTGTAGGAACTCCACTGTGCATTTAGGCTCAGGAATAAAGGGGATAGTTTCTTCATCAGCTGCCTCAAACTGTGCGTAGAAAACCATATCATCGGTGAGCGGCTCATTGAAAGGAATTTGCGGCATCCATCCTTTCAATACGAACCCTTGCTCAGGATAGACTTTCGGAATGTCGGTCTGCAAGAGTGCCGTCCCCGGTTTCTTCCAAACAATGCCGTCCCCGTTGATTTTCCCGTGCTCATCGACCATAAATCGTATCTCATAGTCGTCGGACCGCTCACACAAGGCAGTATAGCAAACATCGGTCATCACAGCCTTTCCCTGAGGAGCATCTGGAAGCCAGCGGGTGAACCGGTAGTGGTGGCTGGGCTTGATAACCGGAATATCCACATTTCCCTGAAGAATGTGTCCATGCTTTCGTGTGATCCTTGTCCTACCCACGATTTCACCGCTTCCCTCAATCTTATACTCCACATTATGTATGCGGTGTTCGCGCACATCGTCGGTGATAATGATTCTCGGGTCGCGTCCCTTCCTCATCTTCATCCCCCACAGCGCGAATGTCACCTTGTCGGCATAGCAGTAGGTTGTCTGGTCGATGTATTCACTCTCAGCAAAGCGTACAGCACAATGATAAAAGCCCAGCTCCACCGGTGTCATTTTTTGCTCCACCTCCGCTAGCCGCTTAATCACCTGCTGACGGATGCCGGCATAAAAATCATACAGGTCGGTGCCCTTCAGGCTTTCCAGACTGGAGATTCCCGCCTCCGCTATGTTTGTGGGTACAAACCAGTCGATTGTCTCTTCTGATTCGTTTTCCAAAGGCTGTGCAAACAGTTCATCCGCCTGTTCATCCTCAAGATATTTGTTGAAGATGCGTATAAACTCATCATAGCGTTTATAGAAAGGAGAGTTGCCAATCTGCTCGATATTGAAGTCGGCAATCTGCGACTGGCATATTCTGGTTTTGCCTTTGATTGTCTTCATAACGTCTCGTTTTTCATTTCCTGGATAATCGCTCTAAGCTGCGTGTTAGCCTTCAAATCGTAATCGGGCAGGTCGCCGGAGAGGATAAACGCCACGCGCAGCTGCTGCTCCCATTTCAGCACACGCATGAACTGGGGAAACTCATTGAGAAAAGCGCGGTCATGCACAGTAAAAGAACCACCAGAGAGGATTTCCCTCATCTTCGACAGGTCGGCAAGCATCCCGATGCCCTTCTGTCCGTTGCCCGCCTCAAGAATTGTCTCGTCGATGCCAAGTGAAAGCTGTTTGTTCTTCGCAAGTATTCTCGTCCGTTCATCCCCGCTGATAAATTTATATCCGAACGTGCTTGAAAACTCATTCAGCTGCATGGACAGATAGTCGGAAATGATTCCGATTGACGCTTCTTTGTCGATGGTATCGATGTAAGTTCCCACTTTCTGAATCAGCATTTTTCTGACATCAAGCAACTTATACATTACCCACATCGTTGACATCAGCGTTGAGATCTGGGGCATGACAGACTCAAATGAATGGACTGTCCGCTCCATAAGCACCGACTCATGCCACAGACGTTCCACCGCCGTGACCAGATTCTCTGCCCTTCCTGTCATCATCTGGTTCTGAGAGAGCAGATGGTCGATGTCGATGCCTTCAAGCTCCTGCCTGCACTCGTCCTCGTCGTCCACACCGAGATAGAGGCATAGCCGTTCGAGATTCTCCTCACGTGAGACAGATGTGTCGAGGCCCGCCGACATGAAAATCTGGCTCTCCTCACCGCTCATGGGGTTCTGCTGCTCCTCTCCAAGCAGCTGTGCATGAACCAGCTCATAGATTTCAGACTCCGTGATTTTCAGCGTGTCCATCAGTCTTCCGAAGGAATACGGGTCGCATCCGATCATCTTATCGACAGACCTTCTCGCTGCTCCCGACTGTCTCAGGGCGAGCTTCAGCTTGGCATCGGAGTCGTCTGGGTGATAATATTGCTGTAGCAGTACGCTGAGCTCCGCCACTGCCTTCTTGAAGTCGGTGAGGAACTTGTCATTCCTTGCCTTAGCAACATTGGGAGCAATCTGATTAAGACGTGACAGAATCAGCCGGCTTCCGTCCTTCGCACATGATGCCGCCTCATCCCATGCCTCAGCGGGATTGGCGAAATGGAGCCGGACAAAATCATTGGTGACAAACGATGTCCTGAGATCATCGTAGAATCTGGGATATCCTTGCGGAGCAATCAGTTCCGACTCACGTCGTCCATGAGCAGGGTCGTAGCCCCTGTATATATTCTTCGAGAACTTGAAGTCTCTCAACATAAATAAGTTCTGGAACGGCTTTTTCGCGACTGCCCAGTCGTTGAACCAGTGTCGCTTATCGTCCAAAGACTTCAGCACTTCTTTCTCCAGGACGGTGCTGAACCTCCTGCTCCATCTTACTCTCAAACTCTCCAGGTCGTTCTGCGCCTCCTCATGGTATTCCAAGTCGGTGTTGAAATAGGTACCCACGATAAAGAGCGGTGACACGGACGACACCCTCATATATTCCTCCCTCTCCGCAGGATTCCCTCCAATGTTTCCGGTGACCCATCTGTCGAGGAGCCCTCCCATGATGCTCACGCTGTTCTGGTCGTTGTTCTGGCAGAAGAGGAGTGTGTTGATGCGTTTCGACACGGAGTATTTGTTAAACAGATAAGACACCTTCCCTCTTCTGAAAATGGTGGAAAGATTCTTTCCCTCCCCTAACTTTCCTCCTTTGATCTGGTCGGGACGTCTTGCGCCAGGGAAGTCTAAAATGTCGAGGTCGTTGAGGAACGGGCGTTCTTTCGCCACCGCTGACGGCAGAATGAATTTAAGCTCCGCAATCAAGGCACTGAGGAACGACTTCTTGAGGCTGATAAGGGTGTTCCCGTTGATCATCACCTCAGTCGTCGGCTCATACTCGTCGCCGCTGTCCTCCGGCTGGCCGTACATCTCGTCGAGCCTTGCCACATCGAGCAGCGTGCCCTTGCGCTTGAGAACGGCATCAAACCTGACAAACGCTGATGCGTTGAAGTCCATCAGCCGATAGACCTCCATCAAGTCGTTCCAAAGGCGGCAGAGATATTCCTCCCTGTTCCAAAGGAGCGAAATGACCTCTTCAAGCTGCCGCTCATCCATCCTGCCAACGTTCTGCAGGAGGAAATTGAAGATGTCGCTGTCAATGAGGTGAGTGCACTTCTGCGCCAGGGTTGATGTGCCCTGAATGTATTCCTTTATGTCGAGAATATCGTCGTCGGTCAGATAATGTGCGGGAGTTCCTGCCCTATCGAGTTCAACGGCATTCAACACATCGTTGATGTCATCCTTTCCCAGAATCTCGTCACGCTGATAGTCAATCTGATTGTAAAACGACTCGCAGAGAATGAGAATAATGTCTGCCACGGAGAGCATCTGCACTTTGAGAAACCCTTCTGGTGTGATGCTGTCAGTTTTCGACGTGAAACGCGTGATAATTCCAGTAGCCTCAATCTTGGAATTTGGCCTGCTGGGGTTGACCTCGCTGATGAAATCATACTCCTCATTGGCATTCATGACGGAAAAAGGATGATCGGGCGTTGAGAGCATGGCGCTGATGAGGTATGATTTTCCCATCTGGCTCTCACCGAACGCAGCAGTTGAGCATGGCTCACTGACCGCATACTGAATGCGCTTCAGGTCGCGCCTAATTTTCACGATTTTCTTCTTGAAATTCAGCCGTTCAGAATTCGGGACATTACTCTCCCATTGTGCCGCCTTCTCCAGTACAGCCAATTGTCTTTCAATATGCTTTATCATAATGATTCTTAGTTTGCTTTGATGTTGATGTTAAACGCTCCCGAGTCAAGCCAATAGCACTCGGGGTCATTCAGACTCTGAATGGAGATGGTGAAGTCATTGACAGGGACATCGTCTCCGCCAGCACTCTGCACCGACGAGATGGTCAGCAGTTCCTTGTTCTCCTCATAGTCGGGCCGTTCGAAGTGGAAAATCAGCGGTGCGTTAGTCATCAGCTTCTCCTTATATTCCCTGAGGCGGTAGTTGCGCTCCCCTTCATTCAGCTCCTGTCCGGGCTTTGCGTTGACAATCTTCTGCACGATGTTGGCATCGTTGATTTCAAGCACATAGAATGGTCTGACTGGATATACAGGAAACTCAAACTGCTTGCTTCCGATAAACGCAGGAAAATTATTCACCACGATTTCTCCCGTCTGCTGCGTTGGTGTGATGAAACATTTGTTTTTCTGCACTTTGGCATCTTTGAGAATGAAATACTCCGTCGTCGGCTTAACGACAGCACCGAGCGCTGAGAGGTCTAACGAGAAATTGTTGAAACCGCCGGAATTGGCGGCGAGGTAACCGATCATGGCACCGACAGGCACCACACTCTTGAAATTCCTGATGAACCCGAACTCGTCGGCAAACGGATACCACCTTCCCACCCTGTGTCTGCTGAGGCTGATGAGCCTGCTCGGGTTGGCATAGAAGAAACGCAGGAATATCTCCCGAATTGGTGAGAGAGATGTTGGCCGGCCAGAGAGTATGACGATGTCGCAGTCATGCGCGTACATGATGGTCGCCACATTTTCCAGAAGTTCGCTCATGCAATGTTCAATCATCTCGGACAGCACCTTGCTGTCGTATGTCCACTTGATGTCGGTGAGCGGGAATCCGAAATGCTTCTGGAACTTCTGCAATACCGTCTCGCTTGGCATGTTGTCTTTGAAAATGTCGTCGAATCCGATATTCCAATAGCTCTCCCCCCGGCTCAGGAGGTCGAGGAAGCAGTTTACGACAGGCACACATACCTGCAAGTTAAAATCCCTTCGGATGATGCGGTCCTGAAATGACAGGCTGCTGTTGTCGTCTCCGAAGAACTGATAGAGCTTTCTGCGTATTTTCGCCGGCTCCCACTGCTTTTCCGCCAGCACAGTCTCAAGAATGCCGTGCCTTCCCTGTATGAGCACATTCTCAATCAGCACCTTCATCATATCGTCGCCGGCATAGTCGAAACTGTCCCAGAACAAGGGCACAGGCTTCATTCTTGACGGATTCAGTGCGTTGTAGTCGTAGCGGCATATCATAATATCGCTCGTGCCCGCTCCTATATCAAGCGATCCGATGACAACAGAGTCTTTTTCCACGTCATCCGCTATTCGTTTTTTACCGTAAATCTCAAAAAAATCCCTGCAGTTATTGAGATAGGTCTCCGAGAACTGCCCATAAAGGAACACAAACTGTGAGCATGTGGCCTCATCAAAAATCCACTGCGGATTCTCACTGTTCCGGACCAACTCCGGGATTACCTTCACGTCGAACATCACGGAGTCGGGACCAAGTCGCCGGTTATGCTGATTCAACACGAACAAGGCATCCTTCAGGCTGCCGTGCAGGGAGAGCTGCTCTTTCTTCGACATCGCCGTAGGGCATGTGAGGATGACTTTCTCCAGCCTACGTGGCGTGTTGACACGTCCATGAAACTCACGGTATTCGTAGTTGTTTATCTGTGCCTGTGCCTGAGCGATGATTTCCATGAAAGCAAAGGTCATGAGTGACTTCCTTGAATAATGCAGCCCCACGCCATAACCGTTGGTGTCGATGCTTCCGTCGTCGTTGAAAAAACAGCTGATTCCCTCGATGATCGGCTCCTCATATCCTCTGTCGGCATCCTGTCTGACACACCGCCACTCCTCGGGGCGGGGCTTCAGATCCCACAGATAACGTTTGGGACTCGAATAAGTGGACAGAATCTCATCCCCCTTTGCCATATTGACAGTTGTGTGGGTGAGTTGTTCAGCCTCCCTTCCCAATCTCACCAAACTTGGCCAGATAAACTGCTCGCTTCCGATGAGATTCTCACCGAAAGAGACTTTCTGAAATGCCAGCCTCATGTCGAACGCCTCCTGACTGCGGTTGAGCTTTCCGTTGGGGCAGAGGGGAGATGTGAAATTCTGCAGAGTCAGCGGCTTGACTTTTGTGAAGTCACGGTTCTCAAATAGGATGGCAGCTGTTTTGGAGTTTCCGATGTCGATAATCATCTCCACACCGATATGGCTCACCCCTTTGTCTCTGACCAGCGTGATTTCCGGAATCTGTCCGGTGCTGACGAGATAGTCAATCATCATCAGGTAGGATGCGAGAAAACTGTATTTGTACTCATTCTCACTGATTTGTATGTCGTCAATCTCAGTCACGCCATGCACGATATCCATGAGATAGGCACGTATCCATGAATTTTTGCCCGAGCAGAAATTCAGCAGTCCGATGGCATCGGAATTGAGTCTGAAATTCTTCACATTCTCTGTGTCACTGACAAAGGAGGGGCACTCCACATAATCGTCCGGCTCATCATAGATGGCCCGGGTATCGACCGCCATGAGGAGATTATAGCGTTTGATGTTCTTGTCGTCGTCCTTGACAGGAATCAGCTTGCATCTCACCCAGTTGTACGGCCCGTTTTTGCAGTTGCCCAGATTATCCGTCTCATAATAAGGCAACGGGAGCCATCTGTCGGCAAACTTGTCGATTTTGCAATGCCGTTCATCATTTAGCCTGATGGAGAAGATGTCTTTAGCCGATTCGATGTCGCCATGAAAAAGGATGTCGATATTCGGATTCGCAAGTACCTCCTCCTCGCTTCTTCTCAGTTTTCCATCACGGTCGATGAATCCGCAGGACTCCATGTCGGCCAAACGGACGAAATTTTCTGACTCCCTCAGATAATAGGCAAATTCGAGGTTTGTCTGTACCTCCTCCTCGTCGAACCACTCGTGGAAATAATATCTTGACTGGGAATTCAGGTCAATGGTCACCTCACAGGTATTCAGCTGTATTCCGGAATTGGCGATTAGTATCAGTTCTTTTGAATCATCCATATATAATCAGAAAAAAAGTTAGTAGGGTTTTAATGAAGACAAGAAGGCGAGAATAATTGTAAGGATATGAATTACTCTCAGTAACGGATGCCACAGCTGTAGCATGAATAGTCATCTCTGTCGTATTCATAGTGTTCGCTTCCATATAGTTCAGACGAGAGGAATTCGTCGGTGAGATGACTGTTGCATCTTGCACAAACCGGCTTGAGGTATCTCGCCTCCACCCATCCTTCATATTCAAACGAGACAGCAGAGCCAGACAGGCTGACATACATATATCCATTTTTGCGCTTTCCGAGGAAGAGGACACCATCCCCTTTTATCGTGGTCAGATCAGTTGGCATTTCAAATGAGTCGGTTATGATTCGATAATTGCTGCCTGGTCCTTCCCTCACGTATGCATTGCCTGTTGTACAGACATAGAACTTAAACTGTGTGTCGGCATTAGCACCGCATCCCACGCGTAATGATGTGTCGCAGGGATGGAGAACTGTGTTTGAAGTCCACAGCCATGCACTGCGTCCCATCCGTTCATTGATGGAAGCGACAAATCCCCTTGCCTGCCTCTCGCTGTAGAACTGTCCTACCACATAGCGATAGACGGTCTTACCGTTGGCTGTGGTTTTGTAGAAGCAACCAGCATCTAACGGTGCAGACATCTTCGCTGCTGTTTTTTTTCCGACGGCAAGATTGTCGTAACTGCCTGCGACGACATAATAGACGGTGCGTTGAACAGAGGTTGCAGCGCCGTCACGGTAATTCTCTTTCTCTGCCGATTTCAGATTAACAGACAGGAGCGCAAAAAAAGAAAAAATTGCCAGTAAACAGATTCTTTTCATTAGTATTGAATATTAGATGTTAATAAAATGGTTGTTTGGTCTCTATAGTATATTATAGTCAGATGACGTTATCTTGCCAATTTGAAGTTGACAGTTGTGCCCTTATCAGTATTATAATGTGAGCCGGTCATGTATTTGCCTTTGATGCGTCCTGAGAGGTTGCCTGTCTGGAGGAAGTCGTCATCATACTCATTCAGTTCAAAACTGCCGTCGGAATCGATGGTACCAGTGAGCGTGAGTGGTGCCGCGTTATATTTTGTGTAACGGATGGTTCCGTTGAGGCTGTAACCGTCCTGCTCTAGCTTGACAACTGCGGAACTGCCCACACGTCCGCGGTAAGTCCCGGTCGCAGTGCGGTAACGCTCCGCCTCCTCCGCCTTTCTCCGAGCCTGCTCTGCTTGCCTGCGCTCCGCCTCTGCCTCCGCCTGCCTCCGCTCTTCTTCGGCAATACGCTTCTCCTCCTCGATCTTGAGTTTTGCTTTCTCCTCTTTCAGACGTATTTCAGCCTGACGTAATGAATCAGCCACCATGAGATTCTTCTCGCTCTGTTTGCTGTCGCTGCTGAGGAGCAGATAGAGAATCGCACCGGCGAGGAGAAAGACCAGTGCGGCAAGGGCAATAATGATGCCTTTTCCGCCTTGCCTGCGCTGAGTAGGCCGGGTGTTGAAGTTGTCTGTGGGCTGATTAGCTGATGAGGGTGTAAAAGCCGGCTGAGCTGTCTGCCGACCAGCCACAATCGTTCTGTCGTCAAAATCAGGGTTCTTCTGCTGCTCGGTTGGTTGCCATGCGTTCAGCGGTGCTCCACAATGTGGGCAGTGCAATGCCTTGTCGGAGACCATTCCTCCACACATATAACATTTTATAAGAGGCATGATATTTTAATTCATAATTAAGAATTCATAATTCAAAATTAATTATAAGTTACAGAGCCAGTCTGAGTCCCAGATAGTTTACAGTCTCTGAGGTTTTGCCCTGTCCGCGGTATGCTGGACGACAGTATTTCGCACCGCTTTTCCAGCTTCCGCCTCTGTTGAGCCAGCTGTAGCCGTCGGATGGTCCTTTAGGATTGTGTACTGGAGAATAGCTGTAGTAATTCTCATCAAACCAGTCCTCGCACCATTCCCACACATTGCCGCACATATCATAGACACCCAGTTCATTAGGCTTTTTCGACTTTACTTCATGACTCCGGCTGCCACTGTTGACATTATACCATGCAACCTGGTCTATCGTGTTGCTACCGGAATATTTATATCCTTTGCTTCTCACTCCTCCTCGCGAAGCAAACTCCCACTCAGCTTCGTAAGGAAGGCAAAATTGCTCACCAGTCAGACCGTTGAGCTTGCGGATAAATTCCTGACAGTCGTAATAATCCACGGTTTCTACGGGTAATTGGCTTCCTCGAAAACCAAAGGGGTTACTTCCCATCACCGCCTGCCATAACTGCTGTGTCACCTCTGTCTCACCGATATAGAATCCGGAAACATTGACGTTGTGAGCTGGATTCTCGCGTGGAAACTCACCACCGCTGGTACCCATCCTAAAAGCACCTCCTTCCACATAGACCATAGCGAACCGAACACCATTGACCGTGAACACCCGTTTTGAAGACTGATTAGCTGAAATGTCTGGTGATTTCAGAGGTCTTACTTCAGCTCTTTGCGTTTGTTGCCTGCTTATTGTAGTAGATTTGGATTCCTGTTTTTTAGGAGAATCATACTTTCCCTGTCCAAGCTTGCCGTTACATATTTTTAGGATTTTTTTTGCCTCACTGTTAGATTTATAAATTCTCAGAACAGCCTCAGCCTTAGCCTTCGCATTATTATAGTCACCCTTCAACATATAGTTATTAGCCTGACGAAGCCACGCAGTAGCTTCCAATTTTGGCTGCTGCGCACTGAGGGTAAACAAGGAAAGCCATAAGGCTGTGAAGGCAATGAGAACGTATTTCATTGGTGATTATGAGTTTGTTGATGTCTTGAAAAAACAGTTATCAATTTATCTTATATAACCTTTACCTTTACATCTTCTGCAATCATCACCATCATCCCACCCAGCAGTACAATTTGGACACAATATAACAGAACGAAGATATTTAGCAGGAACCCACCCTTCACTTTTTTCACTATCTATCCCAATAAAAAACTTATTAATATAATAAAAGCCATTTTTCTTTTTTCCTAAGTATCCAACCACTTCTCCTTTATTCAATTGTAATTTACTTCCAAAACTAATTACTGCAGAAGATTTAAAACTTGGTAATTTTCTTACATTAACATTATTCCCTGTACAAACAAATCCTCTCTGCTGAGCATTTACAATCATAACAGAAAATATCATTGTGAATATTAATACAATTCGCTTCATGATTGTTGTTTAAGAGTTATTAAAAAAGAATTTGATGTATTTGTAATTATTGGTTTCTGCCGTTTTCGGGCATAGAGACCATATCTTCAGTTGTTGCCGCTGTTCTAGGGGTGCTCCCAGTGATAAAAGATTTTTGATTCGGTCTTCCGTCTGCTGATTTTCAGAGTGATGGCTGTTTTCGTAGCGTACAAATCATGTGTGGTCGAAACAACCACAACCCCAACCGATGACCAGTCGGGATATATGCGGAACAGAAAACAAATTTGGGATTATAGCCAACCGTAACCGTCACAGACTGTGCAGACATTCTCATCAGTTCTGAAACACCATTCGAATCCTTTATGAACACACTGTTGTGGTGGACATCTTTTGCAAACTCTTGCACCTTTGCAATTACTACATCTGTTTGCAGGCTTTAAGAACTGAGAGGATACCCATCCTTTATCAAAAAAATAATGACACAATTCACATTCACCATAAGTCGATTCAACATACATGAATCCATTCTGTCGCTTACCCAGATATTTCACCATCTGGTTTTTATAAAGTTGATAAGGAGCATATTCAAAAACCTGCCCCTGTGCTGGCACGTTCTTATAGTTTTTTCCAGGACCTCGTCTTACATTCACATTATCTCCAGTGCATCTATAATAGGTTTGTGCCTGCACCATGAGTGGGATTAGCAAGAATAATAAAACAAGCAGTTTTTTCATAAGATAAAGATTTTTAAGTAATTAGTATTTAGTAAGATTTATTATAACACATTATATTAAATTGGTTTTAAGCTCGGACAGCACACAAAAAAGTGGGGCTGACTTTGTCTTATTCCACCTGAAGGCTCTCGACTGCCTGTGCAAAGAATAAGAAAAGCCGCCCACACCAGAGATTGAGCCAGTAGTGTGAGTACATGGCTCAAATCCTCTGGAGGCGTTCGCGTATTCTTATTGCACAGAGATGAATTGTCGAGATTCACAGGTGCGGAATAGCTAAACACTTCCAATGTATGTCTGTCAAGGGGAACACATACGCATTTCGACCTTGACACCGCAAATTTAAATAAAAATGTGGAAACACACAAAT
>JAEEGL017396866.1_pt1 | contig 33138 bp, 25 predicted proteins | sample 9134231 | NCBI WGS metagenome assembly JAEEGL01 (sample SAMN16246548, study PRJNA631951) | gut metagenome | biome: gut microbiome; feature: rumen; material: fiber-attached | host: Bos | place: Iran: Karaj | collected 2018-10 | reverse complement strand
ATTCCTTGTGAAGGAAATCGACATGAAGACCTATATGGCTGCCCGTAGCATGACGCAGAGTTTTATGGACGACTTCCTCAACTACTGGATCGACCCGCGCAACCGTTACATCAACTCTCTGCTGGTTGGCTTCTGCCTGCCTGGTGGCATGATGGGTTCGCTTATGGCCGACCTCAAGCCAGTCCATGCCGCCATCAACATGAACCGCGAGAAACAAGGTCTGCCGGCATTGAGCGAAGACGAGATGCTGGTCGAGTTGTTCCAAGAGGTGCAAGACATCTGGCCGAAACTCGGCAACCCGCCTTTGGTCACCCCATTCAGCCAATATACCAAGAACATCGCTTTGATGAACCTCTTCGCATTGAGCAAGGGAGAGCCTCGTTACGAGACTTCCATCGACCCTGCCGCATGGGACATGATCCTCGGCAAGGCTGGTAAACTGCCTGGCACACTCGCACCCGAAATCGTGGAACTGGCCAAGAAAAAAGGCCTCGAGTTCTTCGCGGGCAACCCGAAAGACAACTACCCCAACGCCTTGCCTCACTTCATAGAGGAAATGAAGAAGGAAGGCTGGGATCGTGGTCAGGACGACGAGGAACTCTTCGAATTCGCCATGCACGAGAAGCAATACCGTGAGTACAAGTCAGGCGAAGCCAAGCGTCGTTTCAACCAAGAACTTGAAGCTAAGATGAAGGCCAAGTTCGAGAAAGCTGGCGGCGAGGCCAAGATCCCGGACCTGCGTGCCTTGCGTCATCCCAACGCCGAGCCTGTTATCGCTCCCGTCAGCGGCATCGTGATGTGGGAAGTCGATTTCGACGACAAGTCTATCGCCCCCGCTCCAGGCAAGGTCTATAAAGAAGGCGACCTGCTCTGCGCCATCAACAGCGAACATGGTATGGAACCCGTGTATGCCCTTTGGTCAGGCAAGATTGTCGAGGCGACTGCTGATCAAGGCAAACGTGTCGCCAAAGGCGATACTATCGCGTTTATCGAAAAATAATCCTAATTCAATAATTGTTTAATTAAAATCAAATCAAAATGAAAAAATTAGTCTTAGTTCTCGCAATCGTTTTTGCAGGTGTTATGTCAGCTAATGCCCAGGTATGGGTTGGCCTTAACAACATCGGTGCTCAGATCGAAAAGAATCACACTGCTTTCTCATTCGCTCCTGAAATTGGTTATGGCATTAACGACCAATGGACCATCGCTCTCGGTGTCAATTATGAATACGATAAGATGGAAATTAGTGGTTTCAAAACTACTGGCAGCACATTGTTCCTGCAACCTTACGTCCGTTACTCCGGTGGCACCATCGGCCACAAGTTTTTCGTGTTCGTGGACCTCTGTGGTGATTTAGGTCTGATTGATGCCAAAAATCATTATGCAGTGACTCTCCAACCCGGTATCGCTTGGAAGCCTTGCGATAACGGCAAATTCACTGCCGCTTTCCGCTTCTGCAAAATCGGTTATGACCACAACATTTATGGTACTGATGGTTTCCTGCTGCAAGGCGCTCTTGCTTGCCCACGCATCGGAATCTATTACGATCTGTAATTCATCTAACCTTTAAATTCTATAGGGGTGCATGTCTTTTGCATCCCTATTTTTTTTATTTTTGCTCCAAATCATGGTCCTATGAAACGCCTCCTCATCGCTTTGTCTTTGTTTTTTTCCGCCCTCAGCCTTTCGTCGCAGGTGCTTCCCACCTGGGAATCCATCAACCAAAGGGGCTATCCTGAATGGTTCTCCGATGCCAAGTTGGGCATTTTCATCCATTGGGGCGTGTATTCGGTACCAGCCTTCGCCTCCAAGGAAGGTTATGCCGAATGGTATTACCGGGGTCTGATGACCAACGATGACCGAAAGGCCTTCCAAGAACGAATCTATGGTAAGGCCTTCCAGTATGAGGACTTTGCTCCGATGTGGAAAGCGGAGCTGTGGAATCCTGACGAATGGGCGGAATTGTTCAAGAGGTCGGGAGCGAAGTATGTGTTGCTCGTCTCTAAACATCACGATGGTTTTTGCTTATGGCCAAGCCAATATGCTCCGGGTTGGAACAGCGTGGAGACAGGACCGCGTCGTGACATCTGTGGTGAGCTTACCGAAGCCGTTCGGAAACAAGGTTTGAAGATGGGCTTTTATTACTCCCTTCCAGAGTGGACCAGCAAAATACACCAATGGTACGTCGATCCTGACGAAAACATCGCGGAATATGTTGACACTCATATGATTCCGCAACTCAAGGAGCTGATAAACGCTTATAAGCCCACATTTCTTTTCACCGATGGCGAATGGCGCAACAGTGCGGAGCAATGGCATGCTACAGAGCTGATTTCCTGGTATTACAACACGGTAGGAGAGGAGGCCATAGTCAACGATCGATGGGGCGACGGACAGCAGCATGGCTTCCGTACGCCGGAATATAGTGCGGGCATCTCCCTCACCGACCGTCCTTGGGCGGAGTGCCGTGGATTGGGCCGCTCCTTCGGCCTGAACCGCAACGAGCCGCTCGAAAATTACATGACTTCGGAGGAACTGATCCGCCATTTCTGCGTTTTGGTGGCGGCAGGCGGTGGCATGACGCTTAATGTGGGCCCTGCCGCCGACGGCAAGATTCCACTCCTTCAACAAGAGCGACTTCTTGACCTTGGTAATTGGCTTAAAATCAACGGGGAAGCCATCTATGGTACTCGGCCTTATAAGAAATTCTATGAGACGAAGCATGTCATAATCACTCGGAGTGATCCAAAAATTGATTTCGACTGGAAACGTAACTCCCCCGATCCGGCCATCAGCTGTGATCATTTCCAAGCGAATTGGCAAGGCGTGTTCATTTGTCTCGAAGATACTTATACTTTTGAGATTCAAACTGATGACCAGGCTCGTCTGTTGATTGACGGCCAACTCGTCATCGAGGATGTGAAAAAAAGCAACCAAGGAAAGATGAAACTCTCCAAAGGTCAGCACCGTATCGAGGTGTTTTACGAGGAGGATGATTTGGAAGCCACGATTGCTTTGTATTGGTCCTCAAAGAAGATGCCCAAACAAATCATGGAAGGCTTCCAGATGGGAGCCATGCTGCCCACTCAAGGCTTGAGGGTCACTTACACTTGTGAACAACCTTCCGTATGTTACACTCAGAAAAAAGGAACCCTCTATGCCATCGCCCTGGACTATCCCGAGGAACAGTTGGTCTTGCAGCTCGACGAACCTTCCGAAGACATGAAGGTCACCCTGTTGGGTAGCGGCAAGATACTCCCATGGCGTTACGAAGAAGGCCGCCTCGTCATCGAAACGGGCAGCCTTCGTTATGGTGATCTTCGCAGCGCTGCGGCCTGGGTGTTCAAACTCAGTCAGTCAGGGCTTTGAAAAAGGTAATCCCGATGATGTTGGTGGAACGTCTTGGCACGCGTTTGATGCACATCCTTTCTCCTTCCTGCATGAACTTGAAATGAATTCTGTCGCCCTTCGGGAAGCTCTTTAGTGCCTTGCGTCCGCTCCATCCGGTTTGGTACTCGAAGTCTTTGGTCTTCATAAAAAAGAATGTGCTGTGTCCCTTCAAAATCTTGGCGTTGAAGCCATCGAAGAAGTTCCTGTTGCTCCATTTCCCGGCAAATAGCTCAGGGTTGGCGATTTTATGCACCAGCACATCGAAACTGATATCGGAAATGGGCTTTATCTCGATGATTTTCTGTTCCACAATCTCTTTGGTCTCTTTGTTGATGGCTTCCATATAAAGCCAGCGGAACGGGTCGCCATACTGTTCCCAGATAGGAGTGAAATGCAGTGTCAGCGTTGTGGAGTCGTTCACATTGCCTGTATAGTCGCCTTGTATGGTTCTGTAAAACTGTTTCACGTCCTCGACGCTGTATTTTTCCTCTTTTTGCGAGAAGCTTTGGAGCGTCAGAAGGCAAACCGAAAGGAGAAGAACAATTCGTTTCATGATAATTTCATTTTAGAATGACAGGGTGAGACCCAGCGAGGGAAGGATGGGAAGTTGGTTCACCACATCGTTGGTGAGGATATCAACATAGAAGATGTTGGCTCTGTTATAGACGTTGGTGACGCTGAGATCGACTTCGAGGATGGTGTGTTCGGAGAAGAAGAACTTGCGTTTTGCGTCGATGTCAAAGCGGTGATAGGTGGGCAGACGGCCTTGGTTGAGGTCAGCGTAGATGATGCCCAATTCGCCGTTGGTGGTGGTGTAGTCGAAGTAAATGCCGTCCTGGAAGGTGAGGAATTCGTACATGCCCTGCACTTGGGTGAAGGGGAAGCCGGTACCAAAGTTCCAGCGTCCGCTGAACTCCCACTGGCGCATGTCACCCGCCGTATAGGTTAATATGAGGTTGACATTGTGACGACGGTCAAAGTGTGGTTGGTAAGAAATCAGTGACACTTCGCCACCATTGTATTTCTCGTATCTTCTGTTGACAAACCCCAAGGCGTAAACACCCCACAGATACCAGTGCTTGTCCTCGTATTTCAAAGAGAGGTCGAAACCGTATGCGTCGCCGTCTTCAAGCATGAAGTCTTTCTTGAGCAGCTCGTTGATCTTTACATTGTCCTCATTGTCTTTGTATATCTTGTTTCGGTTGATATTGGTCAGGGTGGTGAACTGTTTCCAATACCCTTCAATGTTCATGTTCAGCTTGTCAGTGAGGTCATATTCCATGCCGAGCACATAGTGGTTGGCTTTCTGTAGGCTTGAATTGATTTTTTTCCCGTCGAAAGTGCTTGGAATGCTGGTCACGCCGGAAAGGAAGCCATAGAACAGGTTAACCACATCGCGGTCGCTGGTGGCAGCCACTAAATCTTGGGTGTAATGTCCGGCGGCGCCTTTGAGTCTCATACGGTCGTTGACGTTGTATTTGAAGGCGAAACGTGGCTCAGGTGAGAAGTCGATGCCCGCATAGTAATGCAGACGGAAGCTGGGTTCAAGAAGGAAATTCCCTAAAGATAGCTTGTATTTGGCGTATGCGCCGATCTCGGTAGAGAAGTTCTGCAACGGGATTCTGATGTTGCCGTAGTTGCTGTAAGTGACGAAGTCGGTGCCGAATCCAGAGATCTCGATGCCGTATTTCAGAGTGTTCTTTCCAAGGAAATAGTTGAAGTTGAAGGCCATGTTGAAACCGTCAATCTTGCTTGTACGGTCGGGGTTATTGGCTTCTTGCATCTTGGAGAGGTAACTCGAATAGGCGATGTTGCCCTCAACCATCACAGGAGCTTTGCCGGGGATGACGAGGAAGTTGGTGCCGACACCCCAAGAGTTCCAGCCGAAGTTCGACAGGGCCTTGTAATTGTTCACCTTGTCATTGAAAGAGAAGCCGAAGATATTCACTTTGGAGCCGTTGGGCGCGTTGATGGAGAATTTACTATAAATATCGGAGTAATTGAATGGCAACCCGGTCTCGGAAGCGTATTTATATAAGGTCTTGCTGGTCTGTTCCAAATACGAGTTCTTGGCGGAAAGCACCATGGTGACAGCAGCTTCGTTGGGGGTCTTGGCCTTCTTGATGGGGCCTTCGAGGGTCAGCTTGGCGCCGAAGCAGCTGGCACCTAATTTCCCCGTCCAGCGTCTTTTGTTGCCGTCGCGAGTGGTGATGTCCATCACAGAGGAGACACGACCGCCGTATTCAGCGCCGAAACCGCCGGTAAACACCTCAGCATTGCGGATGATGTCAGTGTCAAACACCGAGAACAAACCGATGGAGTGGAATGGGTTGTAAATCACCATGCCGTCCAAAAGCACCTTGTTCTGGATAGGGGAACCGCCACGGATGTACAACTGGCCACCCTGGTCACCAGTGAAGATCACACCGGGAACCACTTGAAGGTATTGCGCCAAATCGGCTTGGCCGCCGACACTCGGTATCTTGTTGATTGTCTTGGGTGTGACCGTGATGACGGAAGTCTTGGTTTCTGTACGAGCCTCCACCTTGTCAGCGGTGATGCTTACCGTCTCCAGGGTCATGCTGGTCTCCTTCAACGTGTATTTCTTGTTGAGGGTCTGACCTTTCGACAGGCTGATGTGGTCGGTCAAAGTGTCGAAACCCACGCAGGTGATGCAGAGCGTGTATTTCCCGTCTGGGATTCGTGTGAGGTTGAAATAACCGTTCTCATCGGTGGAACAGCCTAATAGTGTGCCCTTGAGAAAGACATTCGAGAACATCACGGGTTCTCCCGTGGATTCTTCATACACGAATCCTTTGATATCATTGTTCTGGGCAAAAGAGAATGTTGAGAATAATGCTATGGCTGCAACAAGCAGTAGCCGGTAAAAGATAGATCTCTGCATATTTCGTCAATTAGAATTGATTTCAAATCTGCAAAGATATAAAAAAATCGGAATCTCAGTACAAAAATTAGTAACGTTCCACTGAAATATCTGAAACGGCACAGTTCATGTTGATGACGATGCGGTTCGCTCCTTGCCCGAATCCTGGTGTCTGCCATAGCCCTTTTCCAGTTTTCTCAAAGCCGGTGAAGTCTTTTCCCGTGATGGCCGATTGGAGGTTGACCTGACAATCCATTGAGGAAGGCACCTTGATGTCGATGTCAGAGGCGCCGGTGCTGATGTCAACGGTGGTGTTGCATCCATGGTCGCCTAAAGTAAGGTCGAGGTCGCAGGCGCCACCGTTGATTTCGATGTTCTCCACCCGGTAGGGGGAGAAGTCGAGTTCGGCATCGGCGGCACCCATGTCAAGTTTAAAATCCCAGACGGGTTGGGCACATAAGGCAATATCAACATCGTTGTTATTCTTCTTGTTGACTTTTTTAGTGTGCCCCTTGCCACTCACAAAAATGAGGGCTTTGTCGTCGTCGTACTCGGTTCTGAAGCTGTATTTCACAAAGTTGCTGCTGGCATCGACTTTGGCGAGTTCGGCGCAGGGCGACTTCAGAACGAGGTCGCCCGCCCCGAAATCAATGTCGATGGAGGCTCTTCCCATCTCAGCGAAAGGCTCTGAAAAATGCTGGTCTATGGCATATACATCCTCTTCGTCGAGGTCTTCGTCTTTGTCTTTGTCATCATCCCAGTCCCAGTTCCATGTCGTGAAATGATTGTTGAAGAATCTGGTGAAGACGTTCCCCTCGTATTTTTTGCTCTCGGCACGATAGAGCAGACATCCAGCGGCAAGGGCACACAACAAAATGGCTCCTTTGACATAATCATTCAAGGGAAGAATGGAGATTCCGATGATAATCAAGAACATGGGCCAAAGCTTCCATAGGATGGACCAATGGAATTCAAATACCCCAAGGACAGACAACAAGGCGACCACACCAGAGAATAGGACAAGTATGCCTAAGAATAAATTTCTGCTTTTCATGACTTATTGTTTTTAAATGGGATGATGAGAACAATACCTAAGACAATCAAGATGATAGGCCATGCCGTGCGCCAGTTGATCTGTGGGATGTATCTGGCTAACAAAGCGATGACACCGATGCCGATCAAGGTCAAACCGGCGACCATATTGCTGTTCCTCTTTTTCAGGTCTTTACCGTCCTGCGAGGCCACATTCTCTATTGGGGCGTTTGGATCGTATATGGCCGACGGCATCGCAATCCAAAGGATGATGTAAATAAGGAAGCCGGAGCAGCCAAAGAAGAACAGAATAAAGAACAGTACCCGCCAGAAAGTGGGATCCATGTCGAAATAGTTTCCTAATCCGGAGCAGACACCGCCGATAACTTTGTTTCGGGTGTCTCGTTCAAGTCGTTTGTTGTTGCTCATTTTTTTAATTTTGGTTAGATGACTATAAAACGAATAACTTGCCAAAAAGTTACACTTCCAATGACAAATTTTGTTCCAAAAGCGTTATTTTTGCTTTTTTAAAAGGAATGTGATGAGAAAAACCGATAAAAATGTCATTTTGACCGTTGTTTTTTTGATGTTCGTTTTCGCCTTGAAGGCTCAGGAAACGGATGCCTTTGTCCATGCGGAGGAACAGTGTCCTGCTTTGCCTAAAGGTTTACTCAGGGCCGTTTCTTTAACTAACACGCAATGCCATCATCTGACGGATTCAGATTATACCATTCCTGAGGACGATGCCACCGCCATGCCGCGTGCCTACGGGATGATGGGGCTGGTGAAAGATGGCAAAGGATGCTTCAGGGAAAACCTCAAAACCATCGCTTTGCTCTCTGGTTATGGTGAAGACCGGATTCTGGAGGATTCGCTCATTAATGTATTGGCTTACGCAAAAGCTTGTGAAAAGGTGGCTTTGCAAATGGGCATTACTTCAAAGGATGTAGAAGCGTGGATGCCAGTCGTCATGGCGTTGTCGGAATTGCCAAACGAAGAGAAGAAAGACGAGCTTCCCATGAAGATGATGCTGTATTCGGTTTATGACCATTTAGGTGCGGATCTCCAGTTGCTTTTCGGTGAGGATTATGCCTTGCTTTCCGGCAAAGCTGTGACGGTCACCAAGGAGACGGACTATCCCGGAGCCATCTGGGTTCCGGCGGCGGAATGTAACTACGAGGCGCGTACCAAGGAGGTGAGTGCCGTGGTGATTCATTACACGGAAGGCTCTTACGCTGGCTGTATCAGTTGGTTCCAGAATTGTGATGCGCAGGTTTCGGCGCATTATGTGATTCGATCGCACGACGGACAGGTGACGCAGATGGTGCGGGAAAAGGACAAGGCATGGCATGCCCGCTCCGCCAACGGTTACACCATCGGCGTGGAACATGAGGCATACGGTGACATCGTCAGTTTTTTCACTGATGAGATGTATGCCTCTTCGACTGACTTGATGCGGAACATCTGCTCGCGTTATGAGACTATTGACGGGCATCGCACTTTTTATTTTGATACGCTCGACAACGGCACCGCACTAAATTCAGGGCTGCATGACTTGGGTGGGGAAGGCGCTTGCATCAGGATTCGTGGACACCAGCATTATCCCGACCAATCGCATACCGATCCGGGACCCTACTGGAATTGGAATTATTATTACAAGCTCATCAATGAAGGGACTCCCGTGAATTATCTTGGTGGTCCTGGAATTATGGAAGGAGACTTGAATCATGAGCATTATGGTGACGATGAGCGCCGCGTTTGGGTGATCAACAGCGATGAAAACACCAAAATCACGTTGAATTTCAGTAGTTTTAACTTGGAGGCAAATTATGATTTCTTGTGGATTTACGATGGCGACAATGTGTATGCGCCGAAACTGGGTCGTTGGAATACGAGAAATCCGGGTTCGGTGACCTCGTCAGGCAATGCGATGTGTGTGGAGTTCCGCTCCGATTGCGCCACTACTGTAAATGGATGGCGGGCGCATTGGACGGTGAGTCAGCTGACCCAGGTTGACACCATCACGATTGGGCATGAGGAATGTTATGAGATCTACCCCAACCCTGTGGGGGATCGGCTGCAACTCATTTTTCCCGAACAGGGTTTTTATGACGTTGAAATTTTCAATGTGACCGGACTCTCGCTGTTCAAAGGACGCATTCTTGATTCGGCTTCGGTGGATGTCAGCCAACTGGCTAAAGGCACTTACTTTGTTCGCTGTAAAAGAGTTAAGGATGGAACGATCACGTTAAGGCGTTTTATTCGTTAATTTTTTTGTTTCGTGACACATTTTTTCATATCTTTGTGCGTTAACATCATAACGTAAAAGAAATAGCATGGAGAAATTATTGTTACTCGGAGATGAGGCCATAGCACAAGGCTTCATCGATGCGGGAGGCAGTGCCATCAACAGTTACCCAGGCACGCCGTCAACCCAGATCACGGAATATGTTATGAAATCGAAGCAAGCCAAGGAACTCGGTGTGCGTGCCAACTGGTGTGCCAACGAGAAAACGGCCCTTGAGGCATCCATCGGTGTGGCATACGCTGGCAAGCGTGCCATGACCTGTATGAAGCATGTGGGCTTGAATGTCTGCGGCGACCCCTTCATGAATGCCGCCATTATCGGTACGAAGGGTGTGCTTGTGGTGGTTGCCGATGACCCCAGCATGTTCTCCTCACAAGATGAGCAGGACAGCCGTTTCTATGGCCATTGGGCCATGATCCCGATGCTGGAGCCTTCAAACCAGCAAGAGGCATACGACATGGTACACTTCGGTTTCGAGCTGAGCGAGACCTTGGGGACACCGGTGCTTTACCGTATTCCCACCCGTCTGGCTCACAGCCGCGCTGGCGTGGTGCGCAAGCCCGTCCGCAAACAGAATGAACTCACTGAACCCGCCGACGCCAAGTCGTTCGTGCTCCTTCCAGCCAACGCCAAAAGACTGTACAGAGACTTGATCGACAAACAACCAGCCTTCACAAAGTCATCTGAAGAATCTGGATACAACAAGTTCTTTGAGGGTGAAAACAAAAAACTCGGCATCATCACCACAGGTATCGCCTACAACTATCTGATGGAGAACTTCCCGAACGGGAAATGCCCTTATCCCGTGGTGAAGATCACGCAGTATCCGTTGCCATATAACATGATTAACAAGTTGTATGACGAAGTTGACGAGATCCTCGTCCTTGAGGATGGCCAACCCTTTGTGGAAGAGCATGTCAAAGGCTTCCTTGGCAAAGGCAAGAAGGTCATGGGTCGTTTGGATGAAACCATTCGTCGCGATGGTGAGTTGAACGCTGAAAAGGTCGCCAAGGCTCTTGGCATGAAGATGGAAGCTGGATTAGCTGTGCCAGAGGTGGTCACCAACCGTCCTCCTGCGTTGTGCCAGGGATGTCCTCACGTGGATAGCTATACGGCTTTGAATGCTGTGATGGCCAACCATAAAGGCGGCAAGGTGTTTGGCGACATCGGCTGCTACACCTTGGGCTTCAACATGCACGCTATTGACACGACGGTGTGCATGGGCGCTTCCATCACTATGGCTAAAGGCGCCAGCGAAGTGGGTATCTTCCCGTCAGTGGCAGTCATCGGTGACGGCACTTTCGGCCATAGCGGACTGACAGGTCTCATGGACTGCGTCAATGAAAAAGCCAACGTTGTGGTCATGATCCTCGACAACGACATTACTGCCATGACTGGCGGCCAGCCTTCGTCGGCACACAACAAGATCCGTCGTATCTGTGAAGGTCTTGGCGTAGAGCCGGAACACATCCGCGACATCGTTCCGTTGCCGAAAAACCACGAAGAGAACGTGAAAATTATAGAGGAAGAGGTGAACTATAACGGTGTATCTGTTATCATTCCTCATCGTACCTGCATCGTTGAATTGAAGAAGCATCTGAAGAAGTAATCTTTAAATCTTTAAATCTTAAATCTTGAAATCATGAAAAAAGATATCGTTTTATGCGGCGTGGGCGGTGACGGCATTGTGTCAGTAGCCAAAATCATCTCGGATGCCGCTTTGAATATGGGTCTCAACCTCAAACAATCCGAAATCCACGGCATGTCACAGCGCGGCGGCTCTGTGTTTTCACACCTCCGCCTCTCCAGCGATGAGATTTTTGCCGATGTCATCCCCGAAGGGCAGGCCGACATCATCCTTTCATCCGAACCAATGGAAGCTTTGCGCTACCTGCCTTGGCTAGCCAAAGACGGATGGATCATCACCAACAACGAGCCTTTCGTCAACATCACCAACTATCCTGACATGGAGAAGGTGAATGCTGAGCTTGCCAAAATCAAGAATCTGGTGAGCTTCAATGCCAACGAGATCGCCAAAACTATTAAAGCCCGTTCCAACATGGTGCTTTTAGGAGCCACAGTGCCTTATTTGGGCATCGAGCTGAACAAGGTGGAAGAGGCCATCCAGCATATCTTTGGCAACAAGGGAGCCGAAGTCGTTGATGTGAATATGAAAGCGCTTCACGCTGGTTACGAACAAGCTAAGAAATGAAGCGTTTCAAGGGGAAATCACGCCTGTCAATTTGATTTTTCCAGCGTGATTTTCCCTTTCTTAATTTTGATTTTCTTTTTCATCCGAATTGGTGCGATGATTAGCACCATCAACACTTCCAAGGCGTATTTCACCCAAGGGTGAATGCCTGAGGTGTAAAGCTGAAACGCGATGAGTAGTATGGAAAAACCCACAAAGAGGGCTTTGCCATTCAGCTTTTTGCGAAAAATCTGAATCAGGCTGAAGACTAACAATCCCGAAAGGGTGAACTCCAAAAAAAGGAAAAGGAAGTCCTTGGAACGGTTTTCAAGGACTTCGCCATTTCCTAAATAATATGAATCAATGGAATAATGGTACATGACCAGCATGAATACCTCGTATAAGAAGAGTAGCCCATAGTATGTGATGGCGAAGGTGGCCGCCAGCTTCATCGCTAAGGTAAGCTCGGGCTTGAGGTCGAAAATCTTACTCTCTTTCCGTTGGGTAGTCGTTTGTTCCATTGGGATTGTTTTGCTGTGCTTGAAGTTCGACACGTTTTAAAAACAAATGGTAGATCAGGATGAACATGATGGTCGTCAGGAATTCGTTGAAAAACATGTTCTGTCCCTCTTTGGAATAGACATACGCGACGGTGGCTATCAAGATGAGCATCTGTGAGATGCTATAGAAATGGAAGCCAGAGCGTTGCAGCTTGAACATCTTGATTACTCCGATTAGTGAACCAACGTAGAGTACTGCTGTGATCAAATAATAAATTCGATTGACAGATAGGCGGGTTTCCATAAGGCTCAAAGTCTCGTCAATGGCGCTTTGATTTGTTGAAAACGCGGCGAGCAAGGGTCGCATGGTCTCTTCCATCTCTCCGTTGGCCATCATCTCACTCATAATAGGGGCGGTGACGTACATGCCTAAAGAGCTGAAAATCTGTAAGCATGCGTTGATGAACGACAAGACCAGAAGAATGGTCATGCCAATCGGACGCTTTATGGATTGTTGTTCAATCATTTGTTTTTCAGGTCATCAAATGCCAAAGGATAGTTCTTCACGAACTCAACTGATTTGGCGATTTCAGTGTACATAACCTTGTCAACGCGCACAAAATCAACAACTTTACGGTATTCGGCCACGAAATTCTCGATGGTCTTGGAGGATTTCAGCGGACGGCGGAACTCCAAAGCCTGGGCGGCGTTGAGCAGCTCGATGGCAAGGACACGCTCCAAGTTCTCAGCGACCCTTAAGGCTTTGGTGGCAGCGTTGGCACCCATGCTCACATGGTCTTCCTGTCCTTGCGATGACTCGATGCTATCCACCGAGGCTGGTGTGCAGAGTTGCTTGCTTTGGCTGACGATAGAAGCGGCGGCATACTGCGGAATCATGAAGCCAGAGTTAAGTCCGGGTTCAGCGACGAGGAACGATGGCAACTCGCGCTTGCCGCTGATGAGCTGATAGATACGGCGCTCGCTGATGTTGCCGAGTTCTGCCATAGCGATAGCTAAGAAGTCCAAGGTGATGGCCAAAGGCTGACCGTGGAAGTTGCCGGCAGAGATGACGAGATCCTCGTCAGGGAAGATGGTCGGGTTGTCGGTGACAGCGTTGATTTCTTCGCTGAACACGGAAGCTACGTAGTCGATGGCATCCTTTGAGGCACCATGAACCTGTGGCATGCAACGGAAGGAATATGGATCTTGGACGTGTTTCTTCTCTCTCTTGATCAGTTGGCTGCCTTTCACGAAGTTGCGCACACGCTTGGCGGTGACGATTTGCCCGTTGTGATGGCGGATTTGGTGAATCTGGTCGAAGAAAGGCTCGATGCGGCCATCAAAAGCTTCCAGCGAAACAGTGCCGATGAGGTCGGCCAAGTAGCTGAGACGGAAGGCTTTCAGCAAGACGTAAGTGCCGTAGCTGCTCATAAATTGGGTGCCGTTGAGCAGTGCCAGACCTTCTTTCGATTGGAGGGTGATGGGTTTCCAACCAAACTTTTTGAGCACTTTTTGAGCGGGGACAACCTTGCCTTCGAAATGTACTTCGCCCAAGCCGAGCAGAGGTAACATCAGGTTGGCCAAAGGAGCCAAGTCGCCAGAAGCGCCAAGGGAGCCTTGGTTATAAACCACAGGCAACACATTGTTGTTGAAGAAGTCGATTAGTCGCTGCACGGTGATGACTTGCACACCAGAGTTGCCGTAGCTGAGGCTCTGCACCTTTAATAATAACATGAGGCGGATGATTTCCTCCGGCACCATCTCGCCAGTGCCGCAGGCGTGCGACATGACGAGGTTTTTCTGCAAGGTGCTCAAGTCTTCCTTCGAGATGCTGTGGTCACAGAGGGAGCCAAATCCTGTGGTCACGCCGTAAATAGGCTTCTCGGGGTTCTCCATCTTCTTGTCGAGATAGTCGCGGCAATGCTGGATGCGTTGGATGGCCTCGTCGGATAAAGCGAGTTGGTAATCTTGTGTAAGTATTTCATTTACTTGCTTGAAGGTAAGCTCTTTGGAGCTGATGTAATGGGTTTTCATTGTATGTTATTTTAGTATTGTTTCAACGAGTTTATTGGCTTCGACGACCTCTTGACGGCCTTCTTTCATCCATTTCACAGTGAATTTCTGCTCGGCAACTTCCGATTCGCCAGCGATGACGACCACGGGGATGCCGCGTTGGTCAGCATATTTCATCTGTTTCTGAATCTTCGCAGTGTCGGGATAGATCTCCGCGTTGATGCCGTGCTTGCGCACTTGGCTCAAGTATTTCAGACAATATTTCTCCTCATTTTTTCCGAAATTAAGGAAGATGACTTTGGTGCTTTCCGACATGGTCTCGGGGAAGAGTTTGAGACCTTCCAATACGTCATAGATACGGTCGGCGCCGAAGCTGATGCCTACGCCGGAGACATTCGGCAGACCGAAGATGCCGGTGAGGTTGTCGTAACGGCCGCCGCCGGAGATGCTGCCCATGGGGAAGTCCTTGGCTTTCACCTCGAAGATGGCACCTGTATAATAGTTCAGGCCACGGGCCAAAGTGAGGTCAAGTTCAGTCTCGATGCTCAAATCCATGTTGTCGATGTAGTCGAACAGAATTTCCAGTTCCTCGATGCCTTTCAGCCCCACTTCGTTGTTGAGCAAGGGTTTCAGCTGGGCAAGTTTTTCTCGGGTGTTGCCTTTCATGAAGAGGATGGGCTGTAGTTTTTCGATGGCTTCGGGCTCCAATCCCTTTTCTGCCAACTCGGCGTTGACGGCCTCGATGCCTATTTTATCCAATTTGTCGATGGCTACGGTGATATCGACCAAGGCATCCGATTTTCCGATGTATTCTGCGATACCTGCTAATACCTTTCGGTTGTTGATCTTTAAGATGACGTTGATTTTCAAATCGTTGAAAACGTCATTGACGATATTGACCAACTCGGCTTCGTTCAGGATGGAGTTGCTGCCGATGATGTCAACATCGCATTGGCAGAATTCGCGGTAACGGCCTTTCTGCGGACGGTCAGCACGCCAAACGGGTTGGATTTGGTAACGCTTGAAAGGGAATGCGATCTGGTCGCGGTACATGGTGACGAAGCGGGCGAAAGGCACGGTGAGGTCGTAGCGAAGACCTTTCTCTGTGATTTTGTTGGCCAGCTTCAGGGACTCAAGAGGCTCGCCGTTTTGCTCCACGCCCGACATGAAATCACCGGAGTTGAGGATGCGGAACAGGAGCTTGTCACCCTCTTCGCCGTATTTGCCTAAAAGGGTGCTGAGGTTCTCCATCGAAGGGGTTTCGATGGGCAGAAATCCGTAGCGTTTGAAAACGGATTTGATAGTGTCGAAAATATAATTGCGGCGTACCATGACTTCAGGAAGGAAGTCGCGGGTGCCTTTGGGGATCGAAGGTTTTTGTGCCATTGTATTTTGGGTTGTTATTTCAATTCAAATGATTCGCCAGGTTCGGGGATGACGACGTTTTCCCAGCCTTCTTTGCGCAGGACACGTCTGTAGTACTGCATGGCCTCGGGGTCGCCGTGGACGAGGAAGGTCTTTTTGACCTTGGTGGGATCCTGGCATTTCAGGTAGTTGGCTAACTCGCTGTAGTCGCCATGTCCGCTGAATGCGTCGATGGAGTAAATGTCGGCGGCTACGGTGTATTCGTTGCCGAAGATAGAGATGGTTTCAGGACGCGGATCGGCTAACAATCTGGCTCCGAGGGTCTCGGGTGAGCAATAGCCGATGGCCAGAATGGTGTTTTTCGGGTTGGAGATGCTGTTGGCGATGTGGTGTTTGATACGTCCTGCCTCCATCATGCCCGAGGCGGAGATGATGATGCAGGGATCCTTGCGGGCGTTCAGCGCTTTCGACTGGTTGATGTCGCGGATGAAAGTCAGGCTGTTGAAGCCGAAGGGATCGGGGTCGTATTCGATGACATTCTTCACGTCGTCGTTGAATAGGTTGACGTGCATACGGAAGATCTCGGTGGCATTGACGGCCAAGGGACTGTCAACGAATACGGGAATTTTCTCAGGTAGCTTGCCTTCGTTGTAGAAATTGTTGAGCAGATAGACAATCTCCTGGGTGCGGCTCACGGCGAAAGAGGGGATAATCAGCTTGCCGCGTTTCTCCACGCAGGTGTGATAGATGATGTCCAACAGTTGCTGTTCGGCGTTGCTTCTGTCGCTGTGCAGACGGTTGCCGTAGGTGGCCTCGGTGATCAGATAGTCGCAGTGTGGGAAAGGCTCGGGTGAGCGCAACAGGTAGTTGTACTCGCGCCCGATGTCGCCGGTATAGGCGATGCGTGTCATGTCGCCGCCTTCGTCAATCTCGATGGTGGCACAGGCGCTGCCGAGCAGATGGCCGGTGTTGTTGAACTTCACCTTGATATTATTGTCAAGATAGACATAGCGGTTATAGGCGACGCTGAGGAAGAGGCTCATACACTCGCGGGCATCCTTTTCGGTGTAGATGGGCTCCAGTGCGGGAAGCCCCTGCTTGCGGCGTTTCTTGTTGAACCACTCCATGTCGTTCTCTTGGATGAATCCGCTGTCAGGCAACATGATGTTGCACAAGTCGCGGGTGGCATCGGTGCATACCACTTGCCCTCGGAATCCTCTTTTGTAAAAGTAGGGGATCAAGCCACAATGGTCGATATGGGCATGAGTGAGGATGATGAAATCAACATCCTTAGGTTCAATCATAGTGTTGCGGTTGGCGGCATCGGTCTCTAAACCTTTGCCCTGGAACATACCGCAGTCAAGCAGGATGTTCTTTCCGTGATCCGTGGTGATGAGATGCTTGCTTCCGGTGACTTCCTTAACGGCACCGATGAATTTTATTTTCATGGAATGTATTTTTTCGCAAAGATAAAAAAAAAGTAGAGACGCAAAAATGCGCCTCTACAAATATTAATTAATAATGTGTATCGTTGTGTTATTCAACGACCACCTTGCGGATGCTCATTTGAGAGCCGTTGTTGATATGCAGGAAGTAGATGCCCTTGGCCATGCTGCTGACGTTGATCTGCTGTGTGCCGTTGGCAATGCCGTTGGCGACAGCCTGACCCATGCCGTTGTAAAGCACATAGCTGTATTCGGTGTTACCACCGTTGATATACAGGATGTTGTTGACAGGGTTAGGATAGATGCGGATAGCGTTGTCATTTTCTTCCACGCTCAGGATTTCACCGATCTCGAAGCAGACAGGTTCGGAGTTGCCGGCAATAAATTGGGCGATAACACAGTATTCGCTGCTTTCTTTCGGGTCTTCATCGATGAAGGTGGTCTCTGCGGTTCTGCCGATTTCTTCACCATTGCGGAGAATGATGTAGCTGACGGCACCTTCAGGAGCGTCCCAAGTCATGATGAGAGCAATGTTGGTTTCGCTAACACTGTATTCCAGATTGGAGACGGGCATGACATCGCCAATAATGGGTTCACCTGCGCAAGCCACGGTGAAGGAGAAAGGCAGACTGGCTGTGACCGATCCTGTGTTGGCCACGAGGATGTCATCACCGTCTTCATATCTGATGGTGAATCCACATTCGCTGTCCCAGCTGCCGCTGTGCCAAGCGATGTTGACTTCGACGCCGTTGCCGATTTCAAAGGTGTAAGAGATGGAACCGCTGCCGGATGGCACAGTGAGGGTTTGTGTGGGAGCTCCATCGCTGAAGGTCACAGTCATGTTTGCGCCGTTCCAACCGTCGCCGTAGCTGTCGGAGAGGTCGAAGATGACGTTGCATGAGTTTTTCATGTTCATTTCACCAGTGGCGGTGATGCCGTTGTCGGCGGTCAAGGTGAAGACGAGCGGGATAGATTCTGTGACAGGGCAGGAAGGATCAACGGAGACGTTGAACAGGGCGGGTGCGGTGCCGTCAACGGCGATGGTGCCGATGGCGCAGGTCTCCTCAGCGAAGGTCACGTAGCTGCTGGTGCTGGAGACAGTCACTACAGCGTTGGTGGCTTGATAGTGTCCACTGTTGTGGAAGTTGGCCGCGATGACACATGTCTCACCAGGGACGAAGCTGCCAGCCCATTGCGTGTTGGCGAATTCGATGACAGGTACGCCTACGGTGATCTTGGCTTTACCAGTCCAAACGTTGCTGCCACAGGTCATGGCGACATCAATTTGGATCTTGGTGTTGTCCGGAACGCCAGGGGCTACTGTGAATGCGAATTCATCTGTCAAGGTGACGGTCTCGTTGGCACCGAGGACATCAAGTGTAGCCTCGTTGTCGGAGAAGGTGAGGTTTTCGTCTTCGCAGGTAAGGACAACATTCGTTGTGCCCATGGAAGGATCAGCGCCGACATTCTTGAAGGTCATGCTCATGTGTTGCTCCTCGTTGACCGGCACATCGCCAGGAGTGAAAGCGTCAACAGTGATGAATGCACCTTCAGCGGGAAGGACGTCCATAGTTATTACCTCAGTGACTTTGTTGTAGCCAATCACGGTAAGCGTGAGCGTTTCAACTGTATTCAAATTAGCAAACGACAGAGATGCTGTTCCATCAATGATTTTCGCTGATGCGATGACACCTTCCTCGTTGCACAAGGTGGCGATGCCATAGTCGGCATCGGCGGAGATATCAAGCGTATTCATGCCGATCATCAAGACTGAGGGGCTCATGCTGACATTCATGCTTGTCGGGTTGGTGGTGCGGACCATCAATGACGGATCGCCAAAGAGAACCCAAGTGTCATGGGTTTGGGTGTCGCCGCTCTTGTCGATCACATCCATGTTGCCGTTCAGAGAAGCGCCTGCCAAAGTGTGGTTGAACTTGTCAGCGTTATGCCATCCGGTCAAGATGTTCACCATCTCGTCCTGTCCGTACATGGGCGGGATCCAAGGCTGTGACATCCAAGAGAACATACCACCGATGGCACCTGTGGGAACACCCGTTGAGTTGTCGGTGGCACGCATCCAAGCTTCAGCGAAGCATTCCGAACCATAGTTGAACTTGCCGTTCAGGCAAGCCACTGACCATATCACAGGCCATCTATAGTCGTTGGTCAAAGCATTGACATTGCTGGTGCTGTAGTTGGCCACACCCCAGCTGACTTCTGAACCGTGGTTGCAGTAGTTGATAATGCTGATGCCCTCATTGGTGGTAGCGCTGATGGTTGAGGTGCTCGCATCGCCGCCACTGCCACCATGATGTTCTGTCACCTGTGTGTAGGTGTAGTGTAAGAGGGTGTCGCGGATGAGGTCGATGTGCTGGTAGTCGTCTTCACCAAAGTGGCCGTTGCCAGCGCCGTAGTATCCGATACCCATGCCTTTGTCGCCCCAGGTTATATCATTTTGCAAGTCACGCTCATAATAAATCACCTTGTTAACTTGTGAGTTTACGTGAGCGTCGTTCTGCACAGAGAAACGACCAATGAAAACTTCCGGATAGTGGTCGGTGCCTTCCACCTGACCAAACCAGTTGTCTGAGCGTTCCTGTCCGACAGGATGTGGCGTGATATGCTCATAGTCACCAACGAACAACACATAAACGAGGTTGTGGTTGGGATCGTTGTAAAGGTTTGTGATATAGCTCTTGATGTTATTGTCATTGTTGCCACCGGCATCTGTGACGCTCACCATAGTGGTAGGACGGCCCGACTGGTTCTTCCAGTCAACTAAGGGCTGCATTCCAGCCATGAACTGGTCAGCGCAGATGATCAACATTTCACCGTCATCTTCAATGAAGGAGTATTTGGCTGCTGTTTGTCCGAAGTTGATGAAACGACGCTCGTAGGAGGCTTTCATCTCGGCTGAAGTCTTGACTTCATTGCCCTTGCGTGAGACTTTCTGGTTTTCGCCGTTGTTGCTGACCTTGGTCATGGCGATGGTCATGTTGGTGTAAACACGCAAAGTCTTTGTCACAGGGTTGTAGGCGAAAGGATGAACCACGATGTTCTGACCGCGGAAGTCTCTCAAGATGTACGGAGCGTCCAGAGTGGCTTGTGCTGCTGGCCAGAAAGCATTCTGCTGATAAACTTCACCGTAGGTGTAGGGGACGTCATCGGGGTTGATCTGACGGCTGAAGTTGCCTTTGGACGGGGCGATGCTCATGTTGGCGTAATCGGTGTATTGGGCATCGATGACGTTGACGGTCATTTCAGCCAGATCACCGATGGCAGCGGGAATCACATACGTTGGGAGGGTAGGGGTTCCGGCTTCAAGATTCGCAGCCATTTCGGGTGCGCTGACAACAAGCTGTTCGCCCTGCGGCGTCTGGACACGTGAAGTGGTGAATCCATTCATTTGGAAGTTGACCACGATTTTCTCTTCGGAGCTGGAGACAAGCTTGGCTTGTGGTGCCTTTTGGGAAAAGCCAGTTCCTGCAACGAGGAGGGCGAGCATAATAAATAGTGTTTTTTTCATTGTGTTTTGTTTGGTTATTTTTGTGAAATTTGGGGTAAAAGGAGGCGGGATTCCGCCTCCTTAATTAATTACTCGACAACAACCTTGCGGATGTTCACTTGGGTTCCAGTGGTGAGGCGCAGGAAGTAGATGCCCTTGGCCATGCTGTTGACATTGATCTGCTGTGAGCCTTGAGCTTTGCCGCTGACAATCTCCTGACCCATGCCGTTGTACAGCACATAGCTGAACTCGGTGTTGCCGCCTTCAATATAGAGGGTGCTGTTGACGGGGTTAGGATAGATGCTGATAGCGCTCTCCATTTCACCAACGCTCAGAATCTCACCGATCTCGAAGCAGACGGGCTCGGAGTCGCCAGAGATGTACTGGGCGATAACGCAGTATTCGCTGCTTTCCTTCGGGTCTTCATCGATGAAGGTGGTCTCTGTGGTCTTTCCGATTTCTTCATCATTACGGAGAATGACGTAATTGATGGCGTTTTCGGGAGCGTCCCAGGTCAGGATGAGAGCGGTGTGGGTCTCGTCAAGAGCATACTCTAAGTTGGAGACAGGATCGGTGTCGAAAATGATGGGTTCTCCTGAGCAGGCCACAGTGAAGCTGAATGGCAGACTGCTTGCGGCTTCGCCAGTGGCGGCCGTGAGGATGTCGTCACCATCTTCATACTTAATTGTGAATCCGCATTCGCTGTCCCAGCTACCGCTGTGCCAGCTGAGGTTGACCTCGACGCCATTGCCGATTTCGATGGAGTATGAAGCGGAGTTGTTGCCTGATTCGATGGTGAGGCTTTGAGCCGGGGTGTCATCGCTGAAGGTCACGTTCAGGCTTGCGCCGTTCCAACCGTCACCGTAGCTGTCGGTGAGGTTGAAGAGAATATTGCATGAGTTCTTCAGGCTCATTTCGCCAGTGGCGGTGACTTCATTGTCAGCGGTCAGGGTGAAGGTGAGCGGGATGACCTCAGTGGTCGGGCAAGAAGGATCAATGGTCACATTGAACAAGGCAGGTGAGGTGCCGTCAACGGCGATGGTGCCGACGGTGGTGGTCTCCTCTGCGAAGGTCACATAGCTGCTGGTGCTTGCGATGGCTACAACGGCGTTGGTGGCCTGATAGTGTCCTTTGTTATGGAAGTTGGCCACGATGGTGTAGCTGTCGCCAGGAACGAAGCTGCCAGCCCATTGTGCGTTGGCGAATTCAATGATAGGTGCGCCCACAGTGATCATGGCTTTGCCTGTCCAGGTGTTGTCGCCGCAGGTGGCGTTGACATCAATCTGGATCTTGGTGCCGTCATCGATGCCAGCAGCCACGATGAATGAGAACTCGTCAGTCAGAGTGACTGTCTCTTCTTGTGCGAGAGCGTCGAAAGAGCCTTCACCGTCGATGATGGTGAGGTTCGTGTCTTCACAAGTGAGGACCACGTTGGTGGTGCCTGTGGTGGCATCAGCGCCGACGTTCTTGAAGGTGATGCTCATGGTCTGCTCTTCGTTGCAAGGAACATTGCCGGGAGTGAAGTTGTCAATAGCGACGTATGGGCCTTCCAAGGCGGCGGCGGGCACCTCAGCGATGTAAGGAACGTGTTGAGGATGTGTCACCACGATCTTGGCATCGCCACCTGAAATAATAGGAGTCATCGGGATGTCGGTGGTGCCGGTCTCGTCAACCATGCCAGCGCCGTAGAGCACGCCGTCCTTTGAAATACCCACATAGGAGCCGGGAGCAGCGGTCACAGTGTAGAAGTCCATGCCGATGGGCAGGATGGCCATGTGTGAGACATCGTTGTTGGTGGGCTGTACACGGTAAGGCAGGATGGAGCCGTCACCGAGGGTGTGGTAGGCTTGCCAGTCGTAGAGGTTGTCGATGTGCAGGGTGTAACCCAGGGCTTCAGCTGCGTTGCTGGCCAGGTTGCCGATGAATCTGATGGCATCGACGGTGTTCCAAGCTGCATCATCCCAAATGGCATCGTAGCAGCCCGTAGTGGTGTTGCTGATGTCAGGCATTTGACCGTTGGCTTGGTTGGTGGCACCGACGGCGAAATAGTAGTCATTGAGCCAATAGGTGGAAGGGCAGGAGCCGATATAAGCGTAAGCGGCCTTGTTTTCGGCGCGGACCATGGCCTCTCCGAAGCAGGCACCACTGATACCCCAGTCGGCGGCTTGGCAGCAGTTGCCCATAGCGAGGAAGTACTTGTGCTCGTTGGTCAGGTTGTTGACATCACTGTTGGTGAGTTGCGGGCCAGACCAGCTGGTGTTGGAGCCGTGAGCGGTATAGTTGGCGAAACCGACGCCGGTGTTCAAGTGGCTGTAGCATCCACTGTAGCTGCCGTTGCTGTATTCATACACGTTAGTGAAACCATGATCGGTGTTGTAATAGTAATTGGAGGCATACCAAATGGCGGGACGACCTACGGTGACACCCCAACCAGAGTCCTCACCGGCGATGAGCAGCACATTGCCCAAATAGCTTGGATCAGGCATGGTCAGCTGTTCGTATTCAAGAGCCTTGTTGAGCATGGCCTGCATTTGGCTGACGTTTTCGGCGGGGAAACGGCTGTGGAACATGTCGGAGAACATGTCGCCGTCAACGCTGGAGTATTGAAGGTCGGTGACGCAATGGGTGTTGCTGCCAGTGGCTGACTCTGGGATCATGTTCTTGTCGCCCATGATCATGAGGAAGGTAGGAGCGTCCTCAGCATACTTCTGCTGGATGAAGCTCTTGATGGCGTTGGCGTTGCCACCAATCTCGTCGGTGTAGTTCACGTCAACATAGAAACCTTTTTCGGTTTTCCAGCTGATCCAATCCTGGATGGTGGATTCGAAATCACGGTTGGCGATGACCAGCATCTTGACAGGATTCTGCCACATGTCGGGGTGCTCGTCATAAATGTCGCGGAGTTGTCTTTCGTTGAACATCGTCTTGTAAATGCCAACGAAATAAGGATTGAATGTCCTGGCGAACTCGTCGTGAGCGGCGACTTTGTCGTACTCGCCGAAGTTCACTTCAACCTCGATGTTGTTGTAAACGCGGACGAGGTTGTTGACGGCGTCGTACTGCACGGGATTAATGGTCAATGCGCCGACTTGGATGCCACGCATGGTGCCCTTAATCTCGAACATGGCGATTGGACGCTCCACGAAACCGGGAGTGGTGTAAGCTTTGGCATTGTATGCAAAAGGAATATCCTCGGGCTTCTGATCCTTGCGGAGAGGGGTCTGCTGAGGATAGAGGTTGTGAATGCCATAATCAGCAAGGTTGTAAACCGTTGTGCTGTAATTCTTCACTTCAACATTAATGTTCTTGACTCCAATCGGCACGGCAACCAGTTTGTTGGCGGCGGGAAGATTGGGAGTGCCAATGTTACCTGCGGGATACGTGCCATCCATTGTGATGTTGGAGAACACGCCTCTTTCTGTTGATACTTCAGTAGCCTCGATGCTGCTGAATGAGAAGGTGGCTGAGAAGCCTTCGTCAGTTGCGTTGACGCAATTCTGTGCTGACTTGGCAACGCCAAGGTCGATGCGGCCTTGTGCCATCACTTGAGTGCCGAACAGCATTCCAATCATAAGGAATGCCGCGAAAAGTAAACTTGTTCTTTTCATTTTGCTGTTGTGTTAGTTTTTATTAATTGTTTGATACTCAATAATTTAATTATTTATGCTCTTTTTAAAACGGCTTCAAAGATACAACTAATTTCTGATATAGGAGGAAAAATCGTTATTTATTATTTATAATATTATTTAAGAATTGAGCGGTAAGCCTTTTCACTGCTGCAAATCTCAATGGCTTTCTTGATGGTCGGATCTTCGGTCAATGTAACCTCGTAATATTGTTGCATTTCCCATACGTTTCTGGCAATCAACGCCTTGATCTGTAGCTTGATATATTTTTCAGAGCGCTTATATTCCTCTTCGTTCCAAGTGACTTTTTCCTTTTCGGCCATTTCTTTAATCTCTTCAATCATAGAATCCGTCACCTTGAATTTCTTGTTGTATTTGCTGAATTCTTTATATTCTTCTTTTACTTTGTCACGGTTGGCCATGGCGTAATCCACTGTGTATTTGTTGAACACGCCTTTTCTGACGAGATTGGTGTATAACTTGCTGTTGTAGCTGGTGTCGACAGGCATGAAAATGTCGGGCATGATGCCGCCACCGCCGTAAACGATGCGTCCTTTGTCGGTTTTATATTTCAGTGAATCAGGGAAATGGATGCTGTCAGCATGATAATACTCGCCGTGTTCCAAGCGTTTGGTCATTTCTTTAAAATAATCCTCGGTTCCTCCTTCGTAAGGGCGTTGGATGCATCGCCCGGTGGGGGTGTGGTAACGAGCTGTGGTCAGTCGGATCACGGCGCCGTCAGGCAAGTTGAAAGGTCTTTGCACCAGTCCTTTGCCAAAGGAGCGTCTCCCAATCAGCACGCCGCGGTCGTGGTCCTGGACAGCGCCGGAGAGGATCTCGCTGGCAGAGGCTGAGCCTTCGTCAATCAACACCACAAGCCGTCCGTCAGTATAAACGCCTTCGTCGGTGCTTTTCCATTCCTGCCGTGGGGAGTGTATTCCTTCGGTATAGACGATGAGGTTGTCGGCTTTCAGGAACTCGTTGACCAACTCGATGGCGGTGTTCAAGTAGCCTCCAGAGTTGCTCCTCAGGTCGAGGATCAGTGATTTCATGCCTTCTGCCTGTAATTTTTCCAATGCGTTTTTGAATTCTTTAGTTGACTCCTGGGCAAAGCGGTCCAGCTTGATGTACCCCACGTTTTTTTCCATCATAAACGAGGCGTTGATGCTGTTCAGCGGTATTTTGTCGCGGATAATCTCGAAATCTATCAGCTCAGGGTCGTTGCCTCGTTTCACGCTGACAGTCACTTTGGTGCCTTTCTTGCCTCGCAGGTGTTTCTGTACGTATTCGTTGTCAATTTTTTTCCCGAAGGCGTTCTCTCCGTCGATTTTGATGAATTTGTCACCCGCCATGATGCCCACTTTTTCTGACGGGCCGCCCGGTGTGGGGCCGATGACGGTGATGGTGTCGCGGATGAGCTGAAAGGTCACGCCGATGCCCTCGAAACTGCCCACTAACGGTTCGTTGGCTTTCTCCACGTCTTTTTTCGAGATGTAGGCCGAATGGGGGTCAAGTTCTTTCAAAGCAGCGATGATGGCATCTTCCGCCACTTTGTCAAGATTGACCGTGTCAACATAGAAATTATCGATCAGATAAAGCGTGGTGCCGAGTTTCTGGGCACTCATCTGGGTTTTGCTTTGTTGTGCTTGTATATTTTGTGAAAATATTAAAAAGCATACTGCAATTATGATGTTAAAAATAGATTTTTTCATTGGAATTATTGTCTTAAAATGTCAAAGGTGTTGTCTTCGTTGAGTCTGATGATGGTGGAGCTTTTGGGCCTTGCCATCACATCGTGATAGAGTTGTACGGTGTAATCGACGGATTGTTTCATTTCCTCAGTGATGTCGTTGTAGGTCAAGGCAGAAGGTTGTCCCTAGAGGTTGGCTGAGGTGGAGGTGATGGGTTTGCCTAACCGGCGGATGACTTCCTTGCAGAAATCGTGGTTCACCACCCTGATACACACGGATTTGTCGGATGACACGTTTTTGGCTAAGTTCTTGCTTTCGGCATAGATGATGCTCAGTGGTTTTTTGGCGGATTTTATCAAGTCGTAGGCGATGGCTGGCACGCTGACGACGTAATTCTGTAGCCTTTCGAAAGTGTCAACCAAGACGATGAGGCTTTTGTTTGTAGGCCTTTTCTTGGCTATATACACTTTTTCGCAAGCCCTGCTGTTGGTGGCGTCACACCCTACACCCCAGATGGTGTCAGTGGGGTATAGTATCGTCTTTCCCGCCTTCAGGAATGACACAGTTCGCTCGACTTCTTCTTCAAATAGCTGATCCATATCTTGTCTCCTTTTATTATTTCTTCTTACTTCTTACTTCTATCTTCTTCCTTCTTAAAACATTGTACTTATGTCTATTAGCTTTCATCATTGTTCGACAGATGTCGAATCCAGTTTTGCCATAAAGGAAGCCTCCTTTGATGACATAAGTTCGGATGAAATTAATACTTGGACTAAACAGCCAAGGCAGTATGCCAGTCTTTTTCCCACGCTCAAGATAAGATTGCGCGCCTAACTCGGCGAAGTGGAACTGTTGGCTTTGGAAAGCTTCGGGTGTATCCCAAGAGTAATGCAGTAAGTCGCCTTCCAAAAAGGTGGTCTTGGGTTCTGCTTTGAAGTTGAGCCATTCGTGGACCAAGCCTTCCCATTGGGCAAAGCCATTACGCCAAATCCGAATCTTGGTGTCTGGATACAAGCCACAGCCTTTGATCCATCTGCCGCAATAATTGTTCAGACGGTTCATGGCAAACACTTCATTGGGAGCAATCCCCCGTTCTTTCAAGGCCATGATGGATTCCGTCAATGTTGGCGACAATGCTTCGTCTGCGTCGATAGAAAATATTAACTCGTTGTTAACGAGTGAATTGGCATAGTTTTTTGTGGCTGCATAGCCTTCCCAAGGACGAGGGACAAACTGGACTTGGTAGGCGGAACAAATCTCTTTCGTCGCATCGGTGGAGAGGGAATCCACCACAATGATCTCGTCGGCGACAGGCACTATCGAATCAAGGCAACGCTTGATGTTGCGTTCCTCGTTCAAAGTGATGATGACGACAGAGATCTTGTTCATAGAATGAAAAATTGAAGCGCAAATTTACAATTTTTTTTGTACTTTTGCACCTTTAATAATCATTAAGAAAAGGATTGGTTTGAGAATAGGAATCCCGTTTTGGATGTGTCTTGTTGCTGTGACGGTGGGCTTAGCCTTCGCTATGTTGCTGTATTTCAAGAACAAGAAACAACATTACGGCAAGCCGTTGACCATCATGCTTTTCGTGTTGAGGACTTTGATAGGCGGTCTTGTGACGATGCTGCTTTTCAATCCTTATATCCGTCAGAAAGTCAGCGTGGTGGAACAGCCTACAGTGGTGTTGGCGCATGACAATTCGGCATCTATGGTCTTGTCAAAGGATTCTGCGTTTTACAAAGAGACGTATCCTGATCAATTTAATGCTTTTCAAATAGAATTAAACAATGATTTTCAAGTAGATGCATACCTTTTCGGTCAGGAAGTGCGGGATTTTGGCCAGCTTGACTTCATGGATCAGCTGACGGATATTTCGTCCATGCTGCAATCGGTGGAGCGCAACTATTACAAGCGTAATGTTGGCGCCGTGGTGCTTTTTTCTGACGGCATTTATAATCGTGGCTTCGAGCCGTCATTACTGACGGATAAATTCGCTTTTCCCATCCATACTGTGGTGTTGGGCGACACGATGTCATACCCCGACCTGTTTGTGAAAGAGGTGCATTATAATAAAAAGGTGTCGTTAGGCTCCACATTTCCAGTGCGAGTGGTGGCAGGTGCCATTGACTGTTCAGGCAAGAAGGTGGAATTGACGCTTTCGGAGGAAGGACGTGTCATCGCTCGGCAGGAGATCGAGGTAAGTTCCAACAGATTTTCCAAGGAAATCGACTTCATGCTGGAGGCGGACAGGAAAGGTGTCCGACAGATTGAGATTGAAATCAAAGGACTTGAGGATGAAACCCAGAAGTTGAATAACGTGAAGCGGATTTTCGTGGAGGTGCAGGACCAGAAATACAAGGTGCTGTGTCTTGCCGATGCGCCGCATCCCGACTTGGGCGCCTTGAAAAGCGTTCTGAACGATGACTGTGAGATGGATTTCGTGTTTGGCAGGGAGGTGATACCTGAACTTTCTGAATATCAGCTTTTAATTTTGCATCAAACGCCATCGCAACATACCGATATGGGTACTTTGACGGCTCAATTGGAAAGGAACAAGAAGCTTCCGATTCTGTTTGTGGTGGGTAATGCCACCGATGTGAGTGCTTTGGGCAAGTTGCAGCAGGCCATAGAGATCCATCGGGGCGTGACGAACACCATGCTTGATGTCAAAGGATTCTATGGCACTTCGTTCGGGACGTTTTCGGTGAGCGACAAATTGCGCGAAAGCATCGTTAAATATCCGCCTTTGGCCTTGCCACATCTTGAGGTCAACCCCTTGTTGGCACATGATGATCTGCTGTTGCAGGAGGTGCTTGGCGTGAAATCGGGCTTGCCATTGATGACTTTCGTGAAGGGCGACCGCAAGATGGCGTTTCTGTTTGGTACCAATGTGTGGCGTTGGCGGCTTTACAACTACTATCAGGAGCATAACAGCGTGGTATTCGATGAGTTGTTTTCCAAGACGTTGAAATACCTTTTGTTGAGTTCCGATGATGGATCGGCTATTTATATAAAGGAGGAGTACTATAGCAATGAGCCCGTGGTGATGACGGCTGAGCTGCGCAATCCGAGTAACGAGTTGGTGACGGATCCCGACTTGAGCATCCAGATTGTCAATAAAAAGACAGGGGAGACTTATGACTATGTGTTTTCCAAGCGGGAACACGACTATGAGTTGAATGCGGGTGTCTTGCCGGAAGGAATTTACACCTATCGGGCTGTTGCCGAGATAGGAGGGAAGAAGGTCGGTTTGAATGGCTCGTTTTCAGTGGTGTCGCTGGGGATTGAGGCTCAACAGCTTACAGCGGATATTGATCGGATGAGGGGAATTGCTGCGGCAACCAACGGCAAATGTTATACCGTTGATCAGCTGCCGAAGCTTTTGGAAGATTTAAAGGCTGATGTCAGGATTACCTCGGTGGAACACCATGAGACCCGTTTTGAGGACTTGATTCATTCTAAATGGATCCTGTTTGTGTTGATAGGCCTCGCCGCCCTCGAATGGATATTGCGTAAAATGTTCGGATCTTATTAAACTGAAAACGGAGAACGAATAATCTTTAAATCTTTAAATATTAAATCTTTAAATCATGAAAATCCAAGATCAAGCCGTGGTGACGATGACTTACGTCCTGCGCGAAAAAGATGAGAATGGCCGTATCATCCAAGAGGCCACCAAAGAAAATCCTTTTGTCGCCATCTTTGGCATGAAGCAGCTGCTGCCCAAGTTCGAGGAGAACCTGATGGGCAAAGAGCCAGGCGACAAGTATTGCTTCTACCTGACCCCCGAAGAGGGCTATGGCGAGCGTGACGAGAACTATGTGATGGACCTTGACAAGTCGATGTTCATGCAGAATGATGTGTTGATGGACATGGTGAAGGAAGGTGCCCAGCTGATGATGCAGACCTCCGACGGTCGTCCGATCATGGGCATTGTCCGCGAGATCGGCGACAAGCACGTGAAGATGGACTTCAACCACGACTTAGCCGGTGTGCATCTCTGCTTTAGCGGTGAGATCCTCGATGTCCGTGAATCCACGGACGAAGACTTCAATGACAGCTGCGGTGGTAACTGCGAGGGCTGTAGCGGATGCCATTGATTTTTTAGAAGACAGAAGACGGAAGAAAGAAGAAAGAAGACAGAAGACGGAAGACAGAAGACGGAAGACAGAAGATGTCTTTGGGGAAGTTCCATGTTAGTGCGTCCCGGAGGGACGCCATCTTATTAACCCCACACAAGCGAAGCGCAGTGTGGGGTTAAGAGCATCCCCCTGTGCGGCGTGTCGAAGACACGCCACTTTGCGTTCCTTATCGACGACGGCGGCAGGAGCACCACTCACGAAGCGCTCGTTGGAGAGCATTATGACTTATTTTGTAGTAATACATTCACAATTTGTGAATATTCAAAATCTTTGTCTATTAAATTCCTTTTCCTTATATTTGCACCGTCGTTTGGCAAAACCCAAGCGGCAGACATATAAACAAAGACGCTGAACTGGGTTTATCTGCGGCTATCGGAATCTCGCATTGCCCATTACGAAAGATAAGCAAAAGTTGATTCCCACGTTTTTTTGTGTGTTTGTGATTTAATGTAATGTTTTTACAACACAATGTAATATGAAGAAGTTAACGAAGGCCTTAGCGGCCATAATGCTAATGACAACGGTGATGTGCGCCGCAGGGTGTACGCCTGAAGAGAACAACGATGGTGATGTGCGCGTGACCACCTACACGCCGCAAGATATTACTCCGACTACTGCGAAATGTGGCGGCGATGTGATTGTAACACAAGGTCTTTCATTAAGCGAGCTGGGCGTGTGCTGGAGCACGGAGCGCAACCCAACGGCAAGCGACACTCACCTTTCAACCTCGAACTGGAGCAAGCCGTACGTCTGCACGATTACGGGTCTTGAGCCTGACACCAAGTACCATGTCCGCGCTTACGCCCTGCGCGGCCTGGAGTATTACTACGGCGATGACAAGACTTTCACCACCGAGGAGAACAGCGGTGGTGGCGGCGGATCCAACGGCCACGCTTACGTGGACCTCGGCCTGCCGAGCGGCACGTTATGGGCCACCTGTAACGTGGGTGCTGATACCCCTGAGGGTTACGGCGACTACTTCGCCTGGGGCGAGACGCAGCCGAAGACCACCTGCAATTGGAACACCTACCAGTACTGCAACGGCGGTGATGGCTGGAACACACTGACTAAGTACTGCAACAACTCCAGCTACGGCTACAACGGCTTCACCGACGACCTGACCACCTTGTTGCCCGAGGACGACGTTGCCACGGCCAACTGGGGCAGTGGTTGGCGTATGCCCACCAAGGAGGAATGGCAGGAATTTTACAACAACACGACCCATACTTGGACAACCCAGAACGGTGTGAACGGACGACTCTTCACCGCCTCGAACGGCAACAGTCTCTTCCTGCCCGCCGCTGGCTTCCGCGACGATAGCAATCTCTACTTCGCAGGCGGCTTCGGCTGCTTCTGGTCGAGTTCGCTCGACACGGATTACCCGTACAACGCGTGGAACTGCGGCTTCGATTCGGACGGTTACTTGAACTACAGCTACGGCAGTCGCGTCTATGGGATCACTGTACGGCCCGTTTGTTCTTCGCGTCAGAACTAACCTTTGTTCCGTTACGGGCAAGACGGGCAAGGAGCGAAAAAGTTGTCGGGCGGGGTGCGCACGGGAGTGCGCTACCCAACCCCGTCCGGCAACTTTTTCGCAAATTTAGTATTTAAATCTATGTCACAGTTAATAAGGGTAAGTTCACAGGCGGTCGGCCCACACCGTAAAAGACAAATCGGGCTTCACCAACCACTGATGAAGCCCGATTATATTCGATACGTTGAGAATTATTTCCTCAGCCCCGCCAGCTGCTGCTCAATCACTGCAATCTTGCCCTCGGTGTCGGCTTTCCTCTTGCGTTCTTTCCCTATAATAACTTAATATCGCCTCATTATTATACCGCTGCCAATTCCCGTCCAACGGCATGAATAGTGTCGATAATCGAAGCCATTCGCTCTTTGCTGGCATTTTTCTTTCCGCTGATATATTGAGCCATAAGACTTTGTGAAATGCCCATTCGGCGTGCCAGTGCAGACACATTTAATTCGGGATGGTCCATAAAGAGTTGATATAGCGCAGTGGGGGTGGGCTTGTCAAAGAAACTTTCAAAGCTCAAGTCCTCATCCAAATCTTCCCAATGTATGCCAAACTCGTCCGTCGTAAAGTCAATCAGTTGCTCTTTTGTAGCAAAGCGTAAACGAGGATAGTCCGCAAACAATTCGTAGGCTTCCTTACCTTCATTGGTTCTAATCCAGATGGCTGAATCCGTTAGCCAAACTTTTTCTATTATCATTCTTTGTCCTCCATATCATTTGTTGTTATTAAAAAACAAATTCCAATGCTTGGATATCGTTTCCACATTTTCTTCGATTATGGCCTCAATCATCTTCAGTTCGGAAGCCTTAAAGCCTTGATTACTGACAAGTTCAACTGGAAACAGGTTGAATTTTGCTTTTGCTCCACCTTTCACAACATGCACATGAATGGGAGAATGGTCGTTGGAGTAAAAAAAGAATCGGTATCCAAACAGTGTAAATATTGTTGGCATATCAATAATTTTTTTTGCAAAGATAGGTAATAATTCTATTACCTGCAATTTTTATTAGAATAATTTCTTTGGAGATTGTGAAATAAAACAAAGGACACTGCATTAGCTATGCCCTTTGTCGTATGGATTGATTCGTAGTGCTGTAGCGCTACGTCTCTACAATTTTATTTCCTCAGCCCCGCCAACTGCTGCTCAATCACAGCGATCTTGGCTTCGGCGTCGGCTTTTTTCTTGCGTTCTTTGTCGACAACGGCGGCAGGAGCACCGCTCACGAAGCGTTCGTTGGAGAGCTTCGCCTCAACGCTCTTCAGGAAGCCCTGGGCATATTTCAGTTCTTCTTCCAGCTTCTTGATTTCGGCCTCGACATCGACGCTGCCAGTCAGCGGCACGAAGAACTCGGTGCTGCCCACGATGAAGCCGAAGGCACCAGCGGGAGCCTCAGCCACATAACTAACCTCGCTCACATTACAGAGCTTGGCAATGACGCAGTCGAAGTCCTTGTTGGCCGTGCCCTTCACCACGAGTTGGATGGCGTCGCGGAAGGCGATGTTCTT
>JAEEGL013183266.1_pt1 | contig 33138 bp, 29 predicted proteins | sample 9134231 | NCBI WGS metagenome assembly JAEEGL01 (sample SAMN16246548, study PRJNA631951) | gut metagenome | biome: gut microbiome; feature: rumen; material: fiber-attached | host: Bos | place: Iran: Karaj | collected 2018-10 | reverse complement strand
TATGCCACCGGAGTTTTTACCCCTGTCTCATGCGAGACTGTGGTCTTATGCGGTATTAGCAGTCATTTCTAACTGTTATCCCCCTGCATACGGCAGGTTACCCACGCGTTACTCACCCGTCCGCCACTAAAACTTAAATCACTAGGTTTCATTAAGTTTCCGTTCGACTTGCATGTGTTAAGCACGCCGCCAGCGTTCATCCTGAGCCAGGATCAAACTCTCTAAAAAAATTTGATGCCTTTGCTTCAATAAGCTGGCTTAAAAATAAGTTACCTTTATTACTGTTATAAGGTTTCGTTCTGAATAATTCTTTATTATCGCTTTTGAGAAACTTCGAAAACTTCGTTTTCTCAGTCCTTGGCATTCGCCAAATGAATTTTTATATTCGTTCGCTCCCGGATGCAAGCATCCTTCACTCGCTCATAAAAAATTCATTTTTCTCAAAAGCTCATGGAATCTTCAGGGTTGCATTACTGTGAAATTATCAAGGATCTTTTTTCGTGCCTTTAAAAGGCCGTAAATTAAGCACCCTCCGAGATTTTCTTGCATGTCCTCTCTTTGGCGTGCTTAATGATAATAACAAACTGAGATACTAAAGTCAACAACAAATTTTAATAATTGTTAAGAAATTTTTAATGTCTGTAGTTATGTTAATCTTTTACATCAAATTCCTTATTAAGCTTACGGCGCTTAATGTTCTTGATTGTTATTAATATAATGATAAAGAGTACCGCACCGCCTATGCATCCGTACTTAATGTTTTCCTGTGTATAGTCGTGCTTGATTTTAATTACTGCAAACGTGTCGCCGGGTCTCATAGTTGTGACAATATAACTTCCGTCACCTTCTGTTTCTCTTGTAACCCAGCCTTCTGCTTTAAGTACATATAATGCAATATCTTCTGTGTTCTCACCTACATAAATACGAACTGTATATTCAGGCTGTGTCTCTGCAGTATTCTTCAGATTCCATTTATATGTATAAAGAAGCGTGTCGCCTTCCTGAACTGTAAATGTATCATCGGGAGCTTCAAGTACCACACCTGTCTCCTTATAGAATTTTCCTTCTACAAGGAATCTTGCAAGACCGGTCTCTGTGTAATCCATTCCTGATATGGAATCAACCCACCTGATATACTCCACATCATACACTCTGTTATCAACGACAGGGTTATCTATATCAGACATATCCCATACAGTATAGTATCCATCCTTAACAGGTGCTTCAGGGAAATCTTCTGCTGTAATGGTTCCGCCAAACGGTACAGTGACACTTCCTATCTCCACATCATCTGCATTGAAACGAACTGTTACTGTATTAAATCCATCAGGTATATCATCTCTCTTAAGGAGTTCTTCAAGGGAAAGCTTCTCAGCTATTCCCACATATGTAATGTAATCAATACCCTCAAGGTCCTCGGATGCAAAGAAGTTGTTTAATCTCTCTCCTTCTGTATCCACATCACCTGCAATGGCTCCGACGCACTCGCCTCCCGCCTCTATTGCAGTCATGGAGATACAGTCTTTAATAGAATATCCGTATCCGCATATACCACCTGCAAAATCAGTACCCGTAATATTGCAGAGAGAATAACTCTGCATAACTGTTCCTGCACTGTATCCGGCAACACCTCCGAGGTAACTGCCTGAGTCGGAAGAAAGTCTTCCGTATCCCTCACACTCGCTGATGATACCAAATTCCTGCTGACCAACTACGCCGCCTGCATAATTCTTTTTGCTGTTAATGACACCGTAATTGATGCTCTTATTAACAATACAGCTTACCTTTGTACGAAGGACTACATCTGTTTCTTTTGTTAAGTCAAAATCATATTCAGGGTCTTCGTTAAATTCGATATTCATTGTACCGGCTATACCGCCTGTATTGATATCGCCTTCAATCCGGCCTCTGTTAACACAGTTAATAATCACACCCTTCATGTCTTTTATATTTTCAACGGATGTGACATCTTCTATTTTGTCACTGTCGATAATCAGACTGATTGTGTTGTCTGTCTGGTCAACCAGATCCTCTACCTGTTTATTAGCCTGGCCCATCAGGTCGGTTATCTCCTCGTATCCCGACTTCATTGACTCAATCATTCCCTCGATATTCTTCTCGTCAGTATCATCGGTCAGAAGATCTACATAATGGTCTGCCATATCCTCGGCTGTCTTGATATCGTCTTTAGTCATGGCATTCTGGATCTTTGTCATATTCTCAGAGATTTTGTCATACTCCGATTTAATGGATTTCATAATCTCCGAATATGTTGGACCATCATAATCTTCCTTTAATAATTTCTCAGGATGCTTTGCCAGATCTTCGGCCTGTTTCTCAAGCTCATCAATCTTTTTCTTTGATTCCTCTATATTGTCATAATATTCCTGAAGCTCATCTGATGAGGGACCCATGTCCTTAAGTGTCGCAATATTTTCTGACACAGTCTCTTTTTCATCAAGATATTTATTATAGAGATTCTCAGCATATCCGCTTGTCTCCTCAGAGGTACGCTCCGCTGTGGATACAATACTGCTTAATGTATCATTCAGATCGTTTATACTCTCTTTTGCGGTATTGATATGCTCGCTTAAGAAATCTTCCTCAATATAAGGCTCTGCCTGACCTACTATACCGCCTACATCCTTACGGCCCAATATCTCCCCGTAGTTAAGGCATGTCATAACTACACCGCTCTGACGACCTACTATTCCGCCTACATTGTATCCACTGTGGGCATATCCGACATTACCCGTATTGCTGCAGCTTGATATGAGTCCGCTTGAATATCCACAGATACCTGCCATGTCATTTCTTGTTGTTACCTCATTAACAAGGTTAAATCCGTTGACATCAACCACATCGCTTATGTCTGTGACTGTTGCCTGCTCATCATCATTTACGCTTCCACTGTTACTGCATCCAATAATCGTACCGCTGTTTGTACCTGCTATACCACCTGTCTCATCTGTACCGAGGACAAGACCTGCATTGGTACATCCCATGATGATACCTGTCTCTTTATTAATACCAGCTATACCACCTACATTGACGCTGGCTTTTACCTTGCCGGTAACATAGCAGCCCTTGATGGTACCATAGTTTACTCCGACTATACCGCCAACATTCTTGGCACTTCCGGTAGGTACACATACTGTATTTACAACCAGGTTCTCAACTGTGCCCTTGGCTCCAACATATCGGAAGAGTCCGTAGTTTGATCCGGCATGAGCCATATAGTTTACAGTTATAGTATGACCGTTACCTTCGAATGTACCGTTAAAGTACGGTATGCCTCCAAAGTCAGCATCGGGAATAATGATGTCTGTCTCAAGTGATACTTCTCTGCCAAGTGACCATCCGTCCTCGCTGCAGTATGAGACAAATTCATTAAAGTCTGTCATGTCATTGATGTAATATACTTCGTTTGCCGTATTGTCACTTGCTGTATCATCATTGTTGTCAGCATAAACAACAGGAATGTTTAAACTGAGTGTCAATAATATAATTGTCATCAGGAAGCCAATTGACTTAAATTTATTCTTCATCATTATTGTCCTCCTTTATCTCTGCTGTTTCCGCATCCTCGTCGCCTATGACATCTTCTTTCTGGGCTATTGCTTTCTGCTCATCGAGGTTTGTCACCTGTCCGGACCTTCCGGGTATCTTGGAATCAATGGCAACCTTCATATCACCCGTAAATATACCGGTTACATCCGCATCTATCATACCTGTTACATATCCTCTGATATGACCTGTCACAGCCACGCGGCCCTTGAACTCTTTTTCCTCTCTTGCAAGGGAAATGGTGAGGGCTGTCTTCTCAATAATCCAGTCACCGAGAAGAAGTATCTGGGGCAGTACCAGAATAACAAGCATAATTGAAATTAATGTTCCACGTCCAAGGGCTATACCGATGGCTGCAATAGTAGCATTTGATGAAATGTAACCAATCAGGAATCCTGCACATGTCAGAATTGTTCCTGATGTAAATATGGTGGGGAACGCCTGATTAATGGTTTCTCCTACTGCCTTCTTAAGAGGCATCTCCTTTTTAAGTACAAGATAACGGCTTGATATAACGATGGCATAATCGATTGTCGCACCCATCTGAATAGCTGACACGATAAGGTATGCCAGGAAGTAGATACCCTGTCCCTGAAGGGAAGGCACCGTAAAGTTAATCCATATACTGCCCTGAATAGTGAGGACGAGCAGTACGGGAAGTCCTGCAGATTGGAATGTAAAAAGCAGGATAATAAGTACGAAGAGAGCTGTCAGGATACTGATGATCAGGTTATCATTCGCAAATGAACTCTGAAGATCATGGGTACTCGTTGAATTACCTACAAGTATTACATCTTCTCCGTAATGTCTCGCTGCAATATTTCTGATTTCCTCCATGGCGGTGTATGTTGCATCACCTTCAACAGGCATATCAAGTGTGAGGACAAGTCTTGTGTACTCCTCACCCTTAAGCTGAAGCTCTGCATCATACAGCTTGTCATAGAGATCGTTTAATGTCTCCTCCATATCAGCACTGAGTGTTACGTATCCCTGCTTGTACTGATCGTAAAGGAACATAAACATATCTATAATAGGTACACTGTAATCACTTATGTCTGTAATAATCGGTCCGTACTGGCCTTCATCATATGCATATGCAGAGTAAAGTACATTTACCACTTCCACATCAAGATCAATGAGCTCGGCAAACTGCCTTGGCGTAAGTGCATCTGTCAAAACATAATCATCACTTATCTTCTGGTTGGCAAGGCCGAGGGCTGATGATACATAAGGAAGTTCTTCATATCTGATAAGAAGATCTTTTTCCGAATCATAATCTCCAACAGGCACCATGACTACAAGCTGGTTCTCTGCACCGAATGTTGCCTCTATTTTTTCAGATGCAATTTTCTGCACAGTCTTCTTGGCACTCTCTACAGAATTTACATCATATAAATACAGGCATCCGTTTGACTGGATAAATGCATAAATAATTACAGCCACAAAAACGGGAGGTATAACCCATTTTGTCGCTGATGCAAATTTTCCGACGAATGTAATATTAGGCACATTACATTTGTGATGTGTCTTGTCGATTGCTTTTGCAAATATGAGGATAACTCCGGGCATCAGGAAGAATACTGATATAAGGCTTATAATGATAGCCTTTACCAGAACGATACCCATATCGTAACCAAGTCTGAACTGCATGAACATCATGGCTGCCATACCTGATACGGTGGTGAGTGATGATGAACTGATCTCAGGGATTGCCTTTGACAGAGCAACCTTGACGGCAGGTATGGAATCCATGGTCTCATGTTCCTCCATATATCTGTCGCACAGGATAATAGCATAATCAATGGCAAGGGCAAGCTGGAGAACCACCGCTATCGAGTTGGTAACCGATGAAATGGTTCCAAACCAGAAGTTTGTTCCTTTATTTAATAATGCCGCTGTTCCGAATGTAATAAGGAGTACGGGAATCTCCGCATACGCCTTGGTGGAAAGAGCCAGAACAAATACGATAATGACAACTGCGCACACAAGTATGACATTCATATCTGCATCAAGGGACTCTGTTGTTTTCTCCTCTTCACCTATTGATGTAGATATGTATACATCGTAATCCTTTAATTCAGATTCAACATTGTTCATGGCGTCCATGCTGACTTTGTCTTCATTACCACCTTCAACAGTGACGGTTATGAGTGCACTGGTGCCCTTGTAATGTTCTTCCGAATTATCGAATTCCACAGACTTTACGCCTGATATGGCTGCTATATTGTCTGCTGCCACACATGCTTTCTCATATGTGATATTTGTAATCATCACCTTTGCTGTGGCATATGTAGTGAACTGCTCGTCCATCTTGTCGAGACCTACTCTTGTCTCGCTTGTGTCAGGCAGGTATGATGTAATATCCTGATTGACATCTACAAGATTCATACAGATTACACTGTAAATAATCGCAATTACGAACAGTATAAAAATGGCTTTTCGTTTATCTACTATAAAAGAAGCTACACGAAGCCAAAATCCCTGGTCCTGTTTCTTTTCCTCTTCCATAACTTTTAAACTCCGTTAACACAATTTTATTTGAATAAAGATTATACTCCTATAATAAAAAAAATCAAATTGAATGATAAGGTTTTGTTAAGTGGAAAAAAAGTATTACTGAAGAGTAACTGTCTCGATATTGTAAGGTGTGACAAGGACATAGCTCACACTCGAAGATGTAGGCAGAACAAGGGAAACGGGCTCATTAAAATCACCCGAAAATTTAAGTCTGCCTGAAGAAGCATAGATAAGTGCTGAAGTTGAATTATAAATAACTACCCTGTCATTTGCAAAGAAAATATCAGAGTAATCAAGATCGAAATAATAGCTGTTTTCGAGGTTTCCGTCAGATGTGTATACATCGAGGCGGTACTTGCCCTCCTCTGTAGTATTGAAAAATACGAGTCCGACTCTGTTATCTCCCGAATATACGGCACGGACTTCCTCGTTGATTAAAATATTAGCTATATTAATGGGACGCTCACTTCCCTCATAAAACATAAGCTTGCTGCTGCCAAGGGCAAAAGCTTTCTTATCAGATAAGAAGCGAATCTCCGGTATAATCTCATCCTGGTAATCATATCCACTGACCAGGTTGTCTGTCTCGTTCTGACCGACTTCACCGAAATTGTAAAAAGCTACTTTTGAAGTAAGCTTTCCTGAATCAAGATAGAGATACGATACACCAACCAGCTTGCTGTCACTTGATATACCGATAGCAACGGGATATCCTGATTTGCTCATGGTTGTCCTGAAACCTGCTATCTGGGAACCATCATAATAATAAAGATTAACAGGCGTGACCGAGCCCTTGTCTATAATTGCTGCCACAACTCCTGTCTCTGAAATCTGCGTACTCTTAACAGGTGAATTGGTCTGAATCGTACCACATACACCTTCTGAGTTAAATATATAAATACTCTGACCGTTGTAATCGGAACATACCGCATACTCACCACTGACTTTTACCATTGGCGACTGCATCTGATAAGGGAAGCTCCATACATCCCTGCCCTTGCTGTCTGTACAGTGAATACCGTCAGCGCTGTATGTTATGAACTGACTGCCAAATCCCAGAACTTTTGTACCCTCAACATCAATACGCTCAACTGCATTTACAACAGTGTATGTGTTGTAAACCTTTGTCTCATAGCCGCGCCAGATAATAAAAAGGACAACAATAACTGCGACAATAGCAAAAACTGCTGTCGCTGCAACTCTAAGTCTGTATTCAAATATACGCTTTTTAAAAGCGGATCTGTTTACATTGTCCCTCTCGGCCGGCATTTATATTTACTTCCTACCAGATAAATTTATAAACCGTAGTTGTGTCGTACGGCTTCTTGCTGTCAAATACAGGATTCTCAAAGTTCTTCTCATTTGCGGAATTAGGATAATACTGAGTCTCAAGGCAGAAGCCCTTTCTTTTGCAGTTGGGGTAACCCTGTTTTCCCGTATTGGCACCGATAAAGTTTCCTGCATAGAACTGAACACCGGGGAGATCTGTATATGTCTCAAGTGTTCTGCCTGACTTGTTGTCAGTAGCAACTGCTGCAAGACGGAGCTTTCCGTCAGGCTTGTAGCCATCAATACAGAAGTTGTGATCGTATCCTCCACAAATCTTTATCTGCTCATTTGTCTTTTTACCAATGTCCTTACCTATTGCCTTTGGCTTAGTGAAATCAAACTCGTTGCCTTTTACTGAAGCTATCTCGCCTGTGGGTATGGCATCCTTCTTAACAGGAGTAAATGTTGAAGCATTAATCTTAAGAACAGTGTGTTCAATATTACTGCTCTTTGCTCCCGATAAGTTAAAGTATGAATGATTGGTCATGTTGATGACCGTCTTTTTATTAGTATCTGCGTGATAATGAATCTTTATCTCGTTCTTGTCTGTCAGTGTGTATGTGACAGAAACCTTCATGGCACCGGGATGTCCCATCTCTCCATCTTTCTTTGTGAGTGAGAATGTCACAGCATTTTTGCCTTCTGCTGCATCCCATACTCTCTTGTGGAAACCGTTTACAAGGTCTGTATGGAGGTTGTTTACCTTACGATCGTTTACGGGAATCTGATACTCGTTTTTACCTATTGTGAACTTACCCTTCTCGGTACGGTTTGCGATAGGTCCTATTGTAGAACCAAAGCAGCTGCCGTTCTTGAAATACATCCACAGCTTGTCATATCCGAGTACCACATCATCTACTTTGCCTTTCTTGTCAGGCACCATGACATTTTTGAGGATTGCTCCGAATGTCATCACTGTAATAGACATATTGTTTTTATTTGTAATTGTATATGCGTAAACTTCTTTTCCGTCCCTTGTCTTTCCAAACAGTTCCTTTGTGATTGCCATAATAACCTCCATAATTATAAGTCAGTTCTGCCGTCGAGAGCTCTCGTCAGCGTGACTTCATCAATATATTCTATATCTCCGCCTACAGGCACACCTGTTGCAATCCTGGTGACTCTGATGCCTGCCGGCTTAACCAGCTTGCTGATATACATGGCTGTTGTCTCACCCTCAAGTGTGGCATTCGTCGCTATGATAAGTTCCTTCACATCACCTTTAAGGCGCTCAATAAGTTCCTTTAATCTGATGTCGGCGGGAGTAATGCCGTTCATCGGAGATATAACTCCGTGGAGCACATGATATACTCCTTCGTACTTTCCGGTCTTCTCATAAGCAATCATGTCTCTCGTATTTTCGACTACCATGATGGTGCTGTGGTCCCTCTTCTCATTGGAGCATACGGGACAAAGCTCCGAGTCGGTAAGTGTCAGGCACTCCTTGCAGTATTTCACATGCTGCTTTGCATCTATTATTGCAGATGAGAGCCTCTTTACTCTGTCGACAGGCAGATTGATAATATGAAATGCCATACGCTGGGCAGATCTCGAACCAATACCCGGAAGTGCTGCCAGCTCATCTATCAGTTTATTAATGTCTTCGCTGTAAAGATCCATTAGAAAGAGAGACCTCCGAGATTCATACCACCGGTCATCTTACCGAGGGAATCCTCGTTAGCCTGATTAGCCTGCTTAAGTGCTTCGTTTGTAGCTGCAAGTATCATATCCTGAAGTGTCTCGATATCATCGGGATCAACTGCCTCGGGAGAAAGCTTTATGCTGACCATCTCTTTCTTACCGGTCACTGTTACTTCAACGGCACCGCCACCTGCTTTTGCCGTAAACTCTTTTGTCTCAAGCTCCTTCTGCTGCTCCTCTATCTGTCTCTGCATACGCTGAGCCTGCTTAAGCATGTTGTTCATGTTGCCGGGCATACCGCCACCCATGAATCCGCCTCTTTTTGCCATCTTAAAATCCTCCGTTCATATTATTTATTCTGTAGTTACCGTGAGTCCTGGTATCAAATCCTTTATGGCATCTATATCCACAAACTGTTCATTAAATCTGCGGGTTCTGTCAAAAGTCTTTATCTCAAAATTAACATGTTCGCCACTCATGTGTTCATCAAGGAGAGCAGAGATGTCTGCCATTCGCTCAGGCGCTCTTAAATGATTGGCCTGGAATTCTTCCGGAACACATATAAAGAAAACATTGTTATCTCCTACCGAAGCCTTTGATCCCTTAAGATACGTACCTGTAAGAGGAGCCTCTACCATCGATGATATTGACGGCCAGTGGAGAGCCAGGTCCGCAAGGGATGCATTGATTGCCTCAGGACTCAGCATAGGTTTTTTTTTATCCTGCTGGGGTGCCTGTCTTCCAGGTGTATCCGGAGCTAAGGCTGTAACAGTGATTCCGTTTTCAACCTTTTCCTCAAGCTGACGCACTCTCTCAAGGACATCGCCGTTACCTGTATCCATCTGGGGACGGCAGAGTCTGATAAGAGTCATCTCGATGATTATTCTCTTTTGCGATGCATATTTAATTCTTGATGAAAGCTCAGAGAAAATGTCTATATATCTGAAGATTGTATTAATCTCAATCTGTTTTGCTTCCTCGCGAAGGCGTTCCAGATGCTCACTCGATACTTCAAGGACATCCTCGATATATCCGTCATCACACGACTTAACAAGCATAAGGTTTCTTAAATACCATGTAAAGTCAGCAACGAACTGAACCAGCTCCCTGCCCTGCATGACAATCTCTTCGAGAAGATTAATTGCTCCGATAATGTCGTCCTTAATAATGAGCTCAAGGAGATTTGAAAAAACGGTATTGTCTACTGAGCCAAGTATATCAATAGCTTTGTCATATGTAAGCTCACTGCCGAAATTGAATGCCACGCACTGATCAAGGAGAGACAAAGAATCTCGCATGGAGCCGTCGCCCATCTTGGCAATATACTTTAATGCCTTGTCCTCAACCTTAAGACCTTCTATATCCGCAAGCTCACGCATTCTCGCTGATATTGTATCAATGCCGATACGCTTGAAATCATATCGCTGGCATCTTGAAAGAATCGTAATCGGAATCTTGTGAACATCCGTGGTAGCTAAAATAAACATGGCATATGACGGGGGTTCCTCAAGTGTCTTAAGGAGTGCATTGAACGCACCTGTAGATAACATGTGAACCTCGTCGATGATATAAACCTTGTACTTGCCGCCTACCGGAGAGTATGAAACCTCCTCGATAATCTCACGAATGTTGTCTACACCGTTGTTTGATGCAGCATCGATCTCGATGACATTCATGCTGGTGCCGTCTGCGATAGCCTTGCACGAATCACATTCGCAGCATGGTCCCGACTCAGTGGGATGTTCGCAGTTAACCATTCTGGCGAGAATCTTGGCAATGGTAGTCTTACCCGTTCCTCTCGTACCACAAAAAAGGTACGCATGGGAAGTCCTGCCTGACGCCACCTGATTCTTAAGGGTCGTCACTATATGGTCCTGACCTTTGACATCGTCAAAAGTCTGAGGACGGAATTTTCTGTATAACGCTGTATAACTCATTTAAAACATTAGTCTCCGAAGCAGATACCGAGCATCTTTGCTTCCTTAACAATAGTAGCATCAGGGTCTACCATCTTTAACTTACCGGCTACTTCCTCAAGGGGAACTTTTACGATCTCACGGTTCTTGTATCCAACCATGAATCCGTACTCGCCCTTAAGCACGAGCTTGCCGGCCTCAGATCCAAGTCTTGAAGCAAATACTCTGTCGTAAGGACAGGGAGATCCGCCTCGCTGCATGTGGCCGGGAACAGTAACTCTGACCTCCATGCCTGTCTCTGCCTGAATAGCTTCTGCTATCTCGTATGAAACGCTGGGGTGAGTTCTCTTCTCGAGCTTTTTCTTGTACTCCTTCTTAGAGAGAGCCGCATCTTCCTTGGAGATGGCACCCTCCGCTACTGCGAGGATTGTAAAGCCTGAGCCTCTCTCCTGACGCTTCTTGATAGCCTTTACTACTTTCTTTATGTCATAGGGGATCTCAGGAATAAGGATGATATCTGCTCCCGATGCCATGCCGGCATTAAGGGTGAGCCATCCTGCCTTGTGTCCCATTACTTCTACTATGAACACTCTTCTGTGTGAATCGGCTGTTGTATGGATGCAGTCGATAACATTTGTAGCGATATCAACGGCACTCTGGAAACCGAATGTCATATCTGTACCCCAGAGATCGTTGTCAATCGTCTTGGGAAGAGTAACTATATTAAGTCCCTCTGTACGAAGGAGATTTGCTGTCTTATGTGTACCGTTACCACCAAGGATTACGAGACAGTCAAGGCCGAGCTTGTGATATGTGTGCTTCATGGCCTCAATCTTGTCCACGCCGTTCTCATCAGGCTCTGTAATTGTCTTGAAAGGTGTTCTCGATGATCCGAGGATTGTACCACCCTTGGTTAAGATACCTGAGAAATCCTTACCTGTTAGCATCTGGAAGTTGCTATAGATAAGTCCCTTGTATCCTGCGAGGAAACCGAAAATCTCTACTTCCTCACCACTGTTTATGAATGTCTTGACGACTCCTCTCATAGCCGCATTAAGGGCCTGACAGTCACCGCCGCTTGTAAGCATACCTATTCTCTTCATGTCTGTAACCTCCTCTTTATACTAATTAAAAAACATGTGCAATGAAAAAACACAACCGTATCTAATTTTATCATTTACGGCTGTGTTTCTCAATATTATCAAAATACTTATGCCTCGTTTACATCTACGAGTTCGCCATCCTTAATGGTCAGTTCTCCGAGGTTATCGAGTATCTCACTGCGATATTCGAGCTCCTCTTTATCCTGGAATCCGATAAACAGAGTATTCTCAATCATATCTCTGTTAAAAAAAATCATATTGTTGGGATCTGTCAGTCCTTCCGGGTAAAGGCAGCCAACATAATCATAAATTTCCGTATCGCCTCCGGGTACTATTACTCGTCCGCATATCATTACATAGTGATCACCACCGGCAAGCTTTACTATTGAACCATTGGGTAATAAATTTTTATACATATCTTTTCCTCCGAATATTATTAAACTGTAGCGGCTCTTGGTCTGGGCTGTTGTCCAGGCTGTTGTCTGCGATTAACCTGATTATTATTTCGCCTATCAGCATTTTTCTCTGCCCTACGAAGCTGTTTAAGCTCTTTTCTGGCAACCTTACGCTTTTTCCATGCCCTGAACTTTTCTACAGCCCCACTCCAGTCTACTGAGAAAGAGAGTCCTATTCCGAATACTCCGAGTCCTATATTAAATCCCAGATTAACCTGCTTGGCATTCGCGCCAACTGAGTTATAGAATCCGGCAGATACAAGACTTCCGGTAACGCTTCCGCCAAAACGGACTCCGAATATAGTTATGCCACCCGATGCTGTACCTGTAACAGCTGCGGCTCCGATTCCGTAATTGACATCAACACCGATACCGTTAACCCATTTACCGTCACTATCCTTATAAGTCACATTACCAATTTCGAGGTTTCCAAATGCTGCGGCTTCTCCAAGCTGACCTTCCGTCGTAAAGTCTCCTTTTAATTTGCCATTGTCTGTCTGAGTAGATCCTTTTATAACTCCACGGGCACCCTTTGCCTCAATCGAAGCATTTATTCCAAGCTTCATATCAACAAAATCCACATTAGTAATGGCTGCTGATACGCCGACTCCACTCTTTACTGTTACCCCGGTAACTCTGGCTTTAAGTACATGGTTGCCACTGTCACTCTTAAGTGTTGCTCCAATCTTGCCAATTCTACCCTTAGCCTTTATTACATTTATCGAAGCTCCGGCCTGCTGCTTCTCAAACTTTCTGTTGTCATAAGTAATTACTGTTCCGTCAGAGGCATTTACGGTTATGGGTTTGCTTGATAAATATTCTTTTAAAGTCTTTGCACTTGTTGTTTTTCCGGTGTCCACATATCCCATAAGAGCAGACCCTTTTGTAGACATTTTGCCATATTTACCCGCACCTTTACCCATTTCGAAACGCTTTTGCGTAGTCTTTTCAGCCTGCTTAATTCCGTACTTTTCCATCTCCTTAAGCTCAGCCATATCGGTTAAGACATTCCATAATTCCTCTTTCTCTGGATTCTCACGCTCAGCCCTTATCTCCTCAGGTGTCATGGAATAATAATTCTCCCTTTCCTTGGGAGTCATTTTCCTGTATAAGGGATTCTGTAAAAGTTCAGCCCTGATATCCATATAACGGCCGGCCATGTCGAGCTCATTAACCTTGTCTTCCATTTCCTTGAACTTGTTTACTGTCATGCCAAGGTCGTGAATATGTCCTATTGCTTCATTGCGGATATTTTCATCTTCGGATTCAAGATCTTTTTCAAGCATACGATAATTGACTACCGTCTCGTAAATAGTTTTACGGTGCTTTTTATAACTGTCCACAAAACCCTGCTCTGTATTAAATCCCATGATTTTTGCAAGGTGAAGGTTCACTCCACGCTTAATATCATTCTTGCGAACGGCATTCCAGGCCTTCGTGGGAAGGCTTGTATCATAAGCAGTCTTATCAACCTCAAATTTCTTTATGGCATCATGTAAGGCAGATGCAGCCACATTTACCGACTCCGAATTCTTATCAAGTTCCTTAAGCGCTTCGAGAGTCATGGGTTCTCTTCCCGGTACAGGTCCTCGATTCTGATTATTACGTTCTTCTATGGCCAGAATTATGGCTTCTCTCATTTCAAATGCCCTATTTCTAAGGTCTTGAGCAGCCTGAAGTCTGTCCCGATTGTTTCCGGTAGCTTCTTTAACATCGTCATGGGCTACCAATGCGTATTTATCTTTTTCTGCCTTTTTATTGATATATTGGCCTGCTGCTTTGAAAATATTCTCTAAAGCATCCATTACCTGGTGTTCTCTCTCAGGTGAAAGCTGCTCATCATCAAGATATGCTTCAAGCATCAGAATGGCTTCATCTACTCTTTCTGATAAAGCATCATGCACCTTTGTAAAAGAACCGCCTATCAGATTGCGCTTTCCTGTATTAAATTTTGTTTGAAGGCCCTTTAAAGTATTGAGCCATTCCATTCGTTTATTCTTATCGCTCATACTTTAGTCCTCATCTGATACAGGTACTATCTCTCCGTTTACATATGCAAGTTCTCCGAGATCATCGAGTATCTGTGAGCGATACATGAGCTCTATCTCATCCTGAAAACCGATAAACAGTACATCTTCAATATTGTCTCTGTCAAAAAATACCAGGTCATCGCCTGTACCTATTCCTTCGGGGTAAATAAATCCGACATAATCGTAAATCTTCTCGTCCCCTTCAGCCACAACGACTCTGCCGCAAATCATGAAGTTGCGTTCCAATCCCTCAAGTTTTACAACCGAGCCTATAGGTAATAATCCCTTGTAATCCTTCTTCTCCGACTGGTCCATTTTAGTACCTCCTTTTATACTTGTGGTGCTTTTCCACCGATTATACTGTCAATTTTATCATGGAAAGTGTTGCAGTAGTGTTACAGATTATGACTCTGCTTTTAATTCCTCAAGAAATTGTTCAAGCTCAGCCATGTTCTCCAATTCACAGGCCCTGCGCCTAAAATGAGCTGCATTTTTACGGCTTCCGATATACCATGCTATATGGCTGCGCATCTCCCGCATGCCCCTGAATTCACCTTTATGCTCAATCATCATCTTTGCATGACGCTTTATCATATCGCAGAGTTCTTTATCAGACGGCCTCTCAGGGATAACGCCTGTCTCCAGATATGTTGTAATCTCTCTGAATATCCACGGATTGCCCTGGGCTGCCCTGCCTATCATGACTCCGTCGCATCCTGTCTCATCAAGCATCTTTTTTGCGGACAGTGCATCCTTTACATCACCGTTACCGATTACAGGTATTGATACGGCATCTTTTACCTTTGCTATGTATTCCCATCTGGCCTCGCCACTGTAGTACTGCTCTCTCGTACGTGAATGAAGAGCTATGGCTGCTGCTCCTGCATCTTCCAGTATTTTTGCCATCTCCACACAGTTGATATTGTCATCATTAAATCCAAGTCTTATCTTGCCTGTGACAGGTTTATTTATGGCACTGCTTGTCATACGGATTATCTCTGCAGCAAGCTTCGGGTCTTTCATTAGTGCTGAGCCTTCCCCATTACCCACTACTTTAGGCACGGGACAGCCCATATTTATATCAAGTATGTCGAAAGGTCTTGCTTCCGTATCTGCTATACGCTTTGCCATCTCCGAGATTATCACGGGATCGTTTCCAAAGAGCTGGAGCGAAACGGGACGCTCCTTCTCATCAATTGTGAGGAGCTCCTCTGTATTTTTGTTATTATAATAAATGGCCTTGGCACTGATCATCTCCATACAGATAAGGCCAGCCCCCATCTCTCTGCAAAGGATACGATAAGGCATATCAGTCACTCCTGCCATAGGAGCCAGTATGACATTGTTGGGAAGCGTTACATTTCCTATTTTTAGTTTTCTTAATTCATTCATATCATTAAAAGTCCGGGGTCAGGGAATATTCATCCCACCCCGGATTTATAATTCTTATTTTGCGTTCTTTTCGTAAATTATCCTGAGTCCGTCAAGTGTCAGGTTTCTGTCGTATACTGAAATTTCCTCAACTTCTTTTGCAATCATGGAACCAAGTCCACCGGTAGCCACTACATGAAGATTGTCGTAGCCCTTCTCTTTCTTAACACGGTTAATGATGTACTTGGTCTGGCCTATCTGGCCGTATACGAGACCTGCCTGCATGCTCTGAACTGTATTCTGAGCCAGGATACTCTCCGGCTTTTTGATTTCTATTTCGGGAAGCTTTGCTGTTCCTTCCGTAAGGGCGTTTGCACTGATTCTGATACCGGGAGCTGTAATGCCTGCACAAAACTCTCCTTTCTCATTTACGAGATCGTATGTGGTCGCTGTACCGAAATCAAGTACGAGAACTGGTCCGCCGTGCTTCTCATATGCGCTGACTGCATCGACTACTCGGTCTGCACCAAGCTCCTTGGGGTTCTCAGTCACAATTTTTATACCGGTCTTAAGTCCCGGGCCAACTATCATGGGCTTTGTATTAAAATATTTCTCAATTGCGCTTGTGAGTGAATGCATGATACCGGGCACAACGGATGCGATAATTACACCGCTCACCGACTCTCTTGTATAACCCGAGAGCTTAAGCATCTCACTGATTGATATTCCGTACTCATCACTGGTACGCTGCTGTTTTGTGGTCATACGAAAGGTACATTTCATCTGTTCTCCTTCGTAACCGCCAAATGTAATATTTGTATTTCCTACATCGATTGCAAGTAACATTTTTTAACTCCGGTTTTATTCAAATTTTTCGTGAAGATAAAATACTCTGTAAAACAGGCTGATGGACTCGAGAAGCTCTCTCCTGTTCATCCTGATCTTGTTTATAAGCAGTCCGCTGCTGATCTCATCATAATAGTAATCATCCTCTGCGCACTGGGTATCGAGGGATACGCCTCCGTCAGGCTCTACCACTATGGTGATGATACCTCCTACTTCCTCTGTAAAGAGAACGCATATGATATGCAGATCATCTTTAATAGACTGGGGCATCTTGCCAAACATCTCTTCATTAAAATAATATTTTTTCTCATACGCGTTGGCACCGCATACGACTACTCTCTCATTTAATTCTTCAGACATATCCATAAACTCCTCTTACGGAAACTTCTCCGGAATCGACTCTGGCAAATCCACCCTCGTCTTTCTGTACTATGAGCTCACCAAAATCATTTATACCTGTGGCTGTGCCTGTGTACTCGCCCTTTGGATCAAGGACTTTTACTTTCTCATCTTTATTAATGAGATAGCTCTCATACATGGTCACAATATGGGACAGGTCACCGAACTCCTCAAACATATTGTAATAATATTCAAAGTAATCCATTACACCAAGGATAATGTCAGACCTGGCACTTGTCACTTCCTCGTTCTCTATATAAAGGGAACTGGCATGATTTAATTCTTCCGGGAAATATTTCTGATTAACGTTGATACCCACACCAACTACTACATGGTCTATTTCGCCTTTATCGTTAAGTCCCATCTCGGTAAGTATACCGCAGACTTTCTTTTTATTTACGAGGACATCGTTTGGCCATTTAATCTTTACTTCTCCCTCTGTTAACTGAGCGATTACGTCAGCAACAGCAAGTGCCATGATAAGTGTGATTCTCGACGCCTGATCAGGATTGCACTTTGGCTTAAGGAGCAGGCTCATTGCTATGTTGCCCTGACCATTATCTTCCCATACTCTGCCTCGTCTGCCTTTACCTGATGTCTGGTGATCGGTAACCACCAGAATACCGTGGGCATTTTTATTGCCGGAAAGGTTTTTGGCATCATCATTTGTTGAGCCTGTTGATTTTTTATACATCACATTTTTGCCGGCCCACTCAGTCTTAACTCTGCTCATGAGCTCAACAGCCGTGATGTTCTCGGGGTAACTGTTAAGATGAAAGCCCTTATCCTCTTCATACTCAATGTCATAACCCATGTTCATAAGCTGGGTTACGGCATTGTATACCTCATCCTCAGACATTTTGCATGCCTCAGTCAGAGCCATGAGTGACATATATTCTTTTGTGCTGCGTATCAAACGCAATACATCTGCTTTCAAATAAACTGTTTCCTAAAAATTAATCCATCTTTACTTCGCCGAGAGTGACTGCCATGACAGCCTTTATCGTATGCATACGGTTCTCAGCTTCCTGGAATACATGAGAATAAGGTGCTTCAAATACTTCATCTGTTACTTCAAGCTCGGTGAAGTTGTACTTCTCTCCCATCTCTTTTCCAATCTCTGTCTTAAGGTCATGGAATGCAGGGAGACAGTGAAGGAAGATTGCTGTCTTCTTAGCCACATCAAAGAGCTCCTGACGAACCTTGTAAGGCGACAGGTCTTTGATACGCTTCTCCCATACTTCATCAGGCTCACCCATTGATACCCATACATCTGTGTAGATAATATCTGCATCTTTTGCTGCCTCGAATGCGTCTTCCGTGAGGAGAATGCTTCCGCCTGATTCACTGCAGTATCCCTCACATGTCTTAACAAGTTCATGGTCGGGGAAATATTCCTTGGGAGCACCTGCTGCGAAATGCATACCCATCTTGCTGCAAAGAATCATAAGGGAATTGCCCATGTTGTATCTTGCGTCACCCATGTATGCGAGCTTAAGTCCCTTGCATGAACCGAATACTTCCTCAATTGTGAGAAGGTCTGCAAGCATCTGGGTAGGATGGTACTCGTTTGTAAGACCATTCCATACGGGTACGCTTGAGAATTTCGCAAGCTCCTCTACATTGGACTGGCCGAATCCTCTGTACTCTATACCGTCAAACATTGAGCAGAGTACTCTTGCAGTATCTGCTGTACTCTCCTTCTTTCCTATCTGAGAGCTCTTGGGGTCAAGATATGTAGCGCCCATACCAAGATCCCTTGCAGCTACTTCAAATGAACAACGTGTACGGGTACTGGTCTTTTCAAATATGAGAGCCACGTTTTTGCCGCGGCATATATCGTGGGGCTCTCCGGCCTTTTTCTTTTTCTTAAAAAATGCTGCTACATCTACCATGTACTGAATCTCTTCGGCTGAGAAATCCTTGAGAGTCAGAAAATCGCGTCCTGCTAAATTCATTTTAATTCCCTCCATTAACAATCAAATAATCTCATGATGTCTTCATATGTCTCGGCACGTCTGATGCACTTAACTTCACCGTCTGATGTGACGAGGACTTCTGCCGGTCTTGGTCTTGTATTATATGAAGAGCACATAGCATATCCGTATGCTCCCGCATCAAGAACTGCTGCCAGATCACCGGGCTTTACTTCGGGAAGCATTCTGTTCTTTGCAAGAAGATCTCCCGACTCACAGATGTTTCCTGTTACTGTCTGCTCGGTCATGTTCTCTCTCTTAACCGGCTCGTTGTTTCTGATGAATTCAATATCATGCCATGAGTCATACATTGAAGGTCTGACGAGTACATTCATACCGATATCTGTACCTATGTATTTCACGCCGGAATTCTGCTTTGTGGCATGTACTCTTCCGAGGAGTACACAGCTCTCTGCAACAACATATCTACCGGGCTCTGTCTTAAATAAAGGAGCATATCCGTAATCCTTTACGAACTCATCGATAATTACTTCGAAATCTTTCTTGAATGAATCCATGGGAAATTCCTTCTCATCATCAAGTTTGTGATAAGGGATACCGTATCCGCCACCGAAATCGATAAACTCAAGCTTCTCGAATTTCTTTGCTATGCGAAGGAAATTCTTTACTGCCTGAAGGAACGGTTCGGGATCCATAAAGAGTGATCCTACATGCTGGTTAATTCCTGCGATTGTGAGGTCATACTTTGCTGCAATATCAAAAATCTTGTCGATGTCTTCTTCAGCAATGGCAAACTTAGTCTTCTTTCCTGCTGTTACGACTTTCTCATGATGACCTGCACCTACACCGGGGTTAATTCTGACTGCACATCTGCCGCCTTTGTTAATCTCACCGAACTGCTCAAGCTGACTGAGTGAATCGATGCTGACAATAATATTATTGTCAATTGCAAACTGCATCTCTTCTCTTGATACATTGTTTGATACAAAGAATATCTTCTCTGAGGGGTAGCCTGCATCAATAAGCATTCTCATCTCTCCGATACTCATGGCATCTGCGTAAAGTCCCTCTGATAAAGCTATCTTTAATATATTTATATTTGTATTGGCCTTTATGGAATAATTTGAGTGAAACTCGTACTTAGTGATTATCTTGCTGACTCTTCGCATACGGTCTCTTAAAATATCCTCGTTGTACACATAAACGGGTGTACCGTATTTTGCGACGATGTCCTCAGGTTTGTTGCCTTTGAAAAAGTCTGCTTCTTTAATAAATGATTCCATAATACTTTTACCTCACTTCTTATTATTTATAAGAAAAAATAATTATAACATATTTTATAAAAATCTAATAGGGAAGATGCCGGGTGCACCCATAAAAAAAGAGCTGTATGAACAGCTCTTTTAAACTCTTTAAATCTGCTTGTGCATCTCGCTCATGGAGAAGTACTGTTTCTTTTCTATCATCAGCTCCTTGGTATCAAGGCATTCCTTGATTACGTTGCTGATATTCAGGAATTCATTTACAAGCCCCGGATCAAACTGGGTGCCACTGTTGGCTGCTATAAATGCCATGGTCTTCTCATGGGATATAGGCTCTTTATACGGGCGCTTTGATGTCATGGCGTCATATACATCTACAATAGCCATGATTCGCGCTAAGAGGGGTATCTCCTCTCCCTTTAATCCGTTAGGGTATCCGGCGCCGTCCCATCTCTCGTGGTGAGACTTTGCTATCTGGCTGGCTATATGGGCAAACTCAGAATCGGGAATTCTTGACTCCAGATAGTCGAAGAGCTCTCCACCTATTACCGCATGAAGCTTCATATTTTCAAATTCATCAGCAGACAAAGATGCCGGCTTTTGAAGCACGCTGTCTCTGATGGCAATCTTTCCTACATCATGGAGAGGTGCGCACCTGCTCGCTTTCTTCACAACTGACGGTGGCAGATACTCTTTATACTTGGCCATTGTCTTTAAATGGCTGATAAATGCTGAGAAATAAATGGATGTATTCTTAAGATGGACACCTGTCACACCGTCTCTCGACTCAACCAGTCCCGCAAAGGAAACAGTGACGAGGTCATACATCTGCTCCATCTCTTCTATCTTCTTCTCGACGCTCTCCTCAAGATTTCTCTTGTACTGAGAAAGCTCTATCTGTGTCTCGATACGCTTCTTCATTACCATAGGCACAAAAGGCTTGGTAATATAATCAACTATACCGAGCTTGAAGCCCTCAACCTCTGCTTCCGGGCTCGTATCTGCTGTAAGGAATATTACGGGTATTTCTGCATATGCAGGAATTGATTTTAATTTCCTGAGGACCTCCATGCCGTTCATGTCAGGCATGACAACATCGAGAAGTATCAGGTCAGGTGTGACCTCTTTTAACTTCTCAAAGGCTTCCGTTCCGGAAGATGCCTCATACAAATCATACGTATCCTCAAGTACATCCCGCGCTGTCGCATGGTTTAAAGACACGTCGTCTACCATTAAAATCTTTTTCTTTATACCCATACATTAACCCCTTAAATACCTAAAACACAGTTCCCTGGTCAAATATTATTTTGACACTACTTCTTTAAATGTAGTTGCAAGTCCTGCAATACCCTGAAGATCTGAAGGAATGATAATCTTTGTTGACTGGCCGTTTGCCACATCCTTAAGAGCCTCAAGACTCTTAATCTGAAGTACAGCATCGTCAGCTCCGGCTTCCTTAATCATTCTGATACCATCGGCATGTGCCTGCTGTACCTTGAGGATAGCCTCTGCCTGACCTTCTGCCTCGCGGATTGTCTTTTCCTTCTGAGCCTCAGCTCTAAGGATTGCCGACTGCTTCTCAGCCTCTGCCTCGAGGATTGCTGACTCTTTCTTACCTTCTGCTACGAGAATCTGAGATGTCTTCTCACCTTCTGCTCTTGTAACGGCTTCTCGTCTCTCTCGCTCTGCCTTCATCTGCTTCTCCATCGCATCCTGGATAGCAGCGGGAGGAATGATATTCTTAAGCTCTACTCGGTTAACCTTAATACCCCATGGGTCAGTAGCTACATCGAGGTTTGATCTCATCTTTGTATTGATTACTTCACGGGAAGTAAGTGTCTGGTCAAGCTCCATCTCACCGATGACGTTACGAAGTGTTGTAGCTGTCAGGTTCTCGATAGCCATGATGGGATTCTCAACACCGTAACTGAAAAGTCTGGGGTCAGTAATCTGGAAGAATACGACTGTATCGATACGCATCGTAACGTTATCCTTTGTGATAACGGGCTGGGGAGCGAAGTCTACTACCTGCTCCTTTAAGCTGACTCTCTTGGCTACACGGTCAAGGACAGGAACCTTGATATGTACACCTACATTAAATGTACCTGTATATGCACCGAGACGCTCCATTACATAAGCAGTAGCCTGGGGAACGATGACGATACATCTGATAAGAATGAAAATAATTATGATAATTAATGCAATTAAAATATAAGGCATTTTGTTTTCCTCCCAAAATTTATATTACTGTATTTTTGCTACGATAAGCTTAACGCCCTCGACCTTCTTAACAACCACTCTCGTCTCAGGCTCAATTATATCCCCTGCTTCAGAGCGGGCTGACCAGTCCATACCATTAAGAAGTACAAGGCCCTGGGCCTCCAGATTATTGATAGTCTCTTTGACCACGCCTATCTGACCTTCAAGTGTATCGACGTTAGTCTTGATTAACTTCTTGTTTACATACTCATTCAGAATTGGTTTCGTAAATATCAGCATGATTACCGATACAACAAGCATCAGTATGAGCTGCCATAAGAACGAAACTCCCATTGCTGCTCCAAACAGTCCGAGAATCGAACCTATCGCAAACCATATGGTTACGAGAGCCTGGGTACAAAATTCAATAATCAGCAGGACAACTATTGCGCAAAGCCATCCTATTGCCATCATTTTAAACGGATCCATACCTTCCTCCTTTCGCGCATGAACAAATGGTCCACACTCCATTAATCATACCATATTTATAGGATATAATAAAGAAAAACAGGAGAGACCAAAAGCCTCTCCTGTCATTCCTCCCGTTGTTACATGTTCAATGTTCATGTAACCTTTCCCTTATAAAAAATCTTACGATTAATTACCAGAATACATGGTTGCCTACCACAAGTCCGTCATGGGAGCCTGTTCTCCTAAAGTACAGGGCTGCTCCTACATTTGAATATCCTGAGAGAGCTTCCTGGGCTGCCTGGAGACATGATGCGCTGAGACCGTTTGCCAGTCTCTTGTCCACAAGTCCTGCTCCTGCAGGAGTGAACTGACCGGGTGCATATACAACACCGTAGATAGTGTTGGGGAATGCTGCGCTGCGCACTCTATTCATAACTACGGCACCTACAGCAACCTGACCTTCATAACACTCGTATCCTGCCTCACACTGAATAATAGCTGCAAGGAGTTCAACATCTGAAGCTGTCGCTGCGTACACTCCGTAATACTGATATCTCTCTGCCTCAAGAGCTGCCTGCTTCTCTGCTGCCTCTCTGGCTGCAATTTCCTCCATACTCTCACCGTAAGTGATATGGAACTCTATTGATACATAATCTGCGGAAATAAATCCGTCCTTACCTTCAAAGTCTACTGCTACCCAGCCGTCCTCATTGGAAACGACCTCAAATACATCGCCGGTATTTACTGTGCCAAGAACGTCACTGTCAGTATTGGCTTCTGTACGGACATTAAGCTCTGAAGCTGTAACTGTAGCCCAGTAGTTGCCAATGTCGTCTGCGATATCCTGAGCCTCGCTGCCAAAGTACAGGTAATCATTGCATACCCAGCCTTCAGCATTGCCTGACTGAATCTTTGTCCAGGTGTCAGTGTACTCTATAATATAGCCGCCACAGTTAGAATAAAGCTTTCCAACTATATTTGAATCTGTGGTTGCATCCTCTCTGATATTAACCTCATCTGTAGCATGAGCCATGACAAGAGAACCGGGATTCATCCACGAGTAGTTCTCCTCAATGATGGCATCAATCTGCTCCTGGGAAGGCATGATATCAAGCTCGATATCGACCGCCATACCTGCACAGATAGAACCTATTACTTCATCTGTGGTGTAGGTATCTTCCGCATATGATTCAGTTGTAACAACCGCCATGCTGCCTATTACAGCGAGCCCTGCGGCAAATATCATTTTTTTAAAATTCATAATCCGAATCTCTTTTAAAATTTCAAATATTACTGAAAATGTAAAATGTGTTACAAATTTGTTACGACCTTGATAATATCAAAAAGGGGATTTTTTGTCAAATTTGACGGATTGGTTAACATAAATTGTACAATGTGCTTATAACAATCGCACAAAACCTTTTAAATATCGGATTTTTCGGCTTTTGGTTGACGCTTTTGTCATTTTATGTATACCGATTATATTACTTGTGATATCTAAGATGTTAAGAAAATGTTAAGTTAAAATCCTTATTTTACGCGCCTATCACGCCTGCCACGATTCCGGCGATAATAACGGCAGCACAGAAGAATTTGTATCCAACGTTCTTTTCCTTAAAGACAAACTTGCCTCCGAGAATGGTGACAATGCAGCCACTCTGTTTAATGAGGGTCATGACTGTAATCTTGCTGCCCTCCATGCCGTTGGCCACAAAGAGTGCCTTGTCTGCCAGCACAAATAAAAGGGCCAGGAGCCACACCCATTTATTCTTAAGGGTGCTCATGCGGATTTTTCTCCGGGAAATCAGAATATAGATAATATAATAAGAAAGAAGAAACAGCATGTACCAGAACTGAAGCTGGGAGCTGGTTATTTCTTTCATGAGAATCTTGTCCATCAGACCGGACAGGGCATTCAGCATGCATGATACAAATGCGGCTATGACCACCAGGGGCGTAACAGGCTTAGTGTCAGTATTCTTTTTGTCATCAGGGACCGGGTTGCCATCCTGATCCTTTTTCTCAAATAGCCTCTCTATAAAACGGATTCTTACCTTCAGGCTGAGCAATCCCAGGCATACAAGGGCAAGTCCCGCTCTCTGAAAAAATCCCAGACTCTCACCCAGAACAAATACTCCTAGGAGCGTGGCAAAAAGTACCCTTGATAAATCAAGGACTCCGTACAGGCTGATAGGCATGCTCTTAAGGGCCTTGAACGAGCATATCCACGCTATAAATATAAAGAAAGACTTAAGGGCTATGTAGAAGTAGTACTTTGTCTCAAGACCTCCGGCTTTGGAAACCTGGGGTACAACCATCATAAAAGAAACAAAAGTATAGAAAAGAAGCACCTCTATGACAGTGCTTTGCTCCATTGCCTTTTTCTTAACTATCTCTCTGCCACCTTTACAAAGGCCGTAGAATAAAACAAGTAACATCCACATAATTAAATCCTCATTACAAACAGAGTACATTCTACTATGTTTTATTCATTATATAAAGAAGATTTCTTTCATGTTTGATCAAAACCTGGTTATAAGCAATGTGAAACCTTATGATATAATTCAGATAACATTCACGATAACGGAGGAAATCCCTTGATAATAAATATAAATGACGACTTTGATCAGGAAAAGATAAGGATAAGCGGGCAGGCCTTCAGGATAAAGCTGATGGATGACGGGAGCTACAGGTATATCCATAAAGGAAAGGTGCTCTATGTCAAAAAGCTCGCGGGCAATGAATATGATGTGAGCTGCGGTAAAAAGGATTGGGACAGTATATGGGCCGAATATTTTGACCTTGGCAGAAATTACAGGAAGATCAGATCCGGAATAAATAAGGAAGATACATTCCTTAAGGAATCTGCCGATGCGGGAAAAGGTATCAGGATACTTAGGCAGGATCCATTTGAGATGCTGATCACCTTTATCATATCCCAGCGCAAAAATATACCCGCCATCATGGCAAGCGTAGAGAAGATATGCCGACTGTTTGGGGATGAAATTGTGAATACAGGCTCCGGTTCTGCCGATGATAATGAAGTAATATATGCTTTCCCTACTCCTGAGCAGCTTTATAATGCTGACGAAGAAAAGTTAAAAACATGCTCTCTCGGTTACAGACTCCCGTATATACAGGATGCCGCCACAAGAGTATGTGACGGCAGGCTTAATCTTGATGATATTAACTCCCTCTCCGATGAGGACCTGTTTGAAAAACTCAAGGAAGTCCACGGCGTCGGAGACAAGGTTTCCAACTGCATATGCCTCTTTGGATACGGCAGAGTCGCCATGGCCCCTGTGGATACCTGGATCAAAAAAGTCATCGACGAAGAATATAACGGCATCAATCCATTCCCGGGATACGGCAAAAATGCCGGCATCATGCAGCAGTATATGTTTTATCATGCGAGGATTTAGTAATAGGAGGACATTATACTTCTGCATGTTATAATGTTTACAAACGCTAAATTGATTCCTAAATAATTTCTACATATACAATCTATATAAAAATGATAAATAACAACTTTAAAAAGTCTTTAATACAAAATATTATTATTTATTCATCTTCATCTATTTCAATAATAACACCAAGTTCAAGTAATGCCATACCAACAAAAGAAAAGAGCAAGAAACTATCATTATCTTTATAATTCTTTTGTTCATAATCATAAACATCAAGCAATGTGGAAGAAAGATTATCCAAATCATATGTGAACAATCCCATTTTATTCAAGCCTTTATTCATTTCATTAACGGAATGAATTAGACGTTCTTCTGCCATAAATGTATTATTGGGAAAAATAAACTCCATCATTTTTTGATGTATGTCTGTTTTATCCTTTGCTTCGTCCGGATAGATTTCTTGCGAAAGTAATATTTTTGCGTCCTTTCCAAGTTTACAGGACAAATCCACAGTGTCATCTTTTAAACAAGATAGAAGATAACTTTCAATTGCTGGATAACTTAATAATAACTGCCCTTGTTCTCCTTCGCTTGTACCATAGGGATCCGTATATTTTTTGACATAGGGCGACCGAATTTCATTTCTCCCATAACTAAGTACATCCCGATCATACAGAAAAAAAATAGGACAGTCCTCTGGTTTTAAATAAAATTCATCTCTTAGTCGTTGAAACAGCAAATCCAAACTATCTTCGTTAAGTTGAGTTAACTGATTTTTGGGAAGATTTAATGCAAACACATGAAATGAAGAAATTTTCCCATGACAAATAAATTCATCACTTCCTCTTCTAAGCTCTTGAACTTCATAACCTAATATATCCACAAATATTTTTTTTAGTAACCGCAGTTCTAATCCACCTGTTTCGGACCGACCACCTTCAACAACAAAAATTACATTTCCAATATTCTTGGATTTATCAATTATATATTTTTTCATATTGTGGTAGTCCCTCAAACATACCTCCAAGGTACATTTTTTCTACATTCTGAGCTTCCCTCGGTTTATACTGAGAAATTCTTTTTACTGTACTTCCCGTATCATTGATGTCGTTCTCTATTTTTCCTTTAAATTCAATAAGATTTAGCTGATCTGGACGCAAAACCGAATTGGATATCAAATTAGTATGATGTGATGTAAAAAATATTTGTGAATTTTCGGCATATTTCATAAAAAATCTAATAATATGCTCTGATAACTTGTTATGTAAACTGTTTCCAAATTCATCAATAATCAACATTCCAGGATTTTCTATTGTACTGATAAGATTTGGTAATAAATCTGCAAATACCTGATTTCCTTGCGATTCATTAACTAAAATGTTTGGGATAGGAAATTTTTTTCGCTTCATAAATACAGCTTTTCTTTCTTCTCCTACCATAATTTTTATGCCTTCACCTTCACTTTCAGAACCGTATTCTATGAAAAAATCATAATTAAAATCTTCTAGATATTTATTTATTTTTTCGACTCCATTTTCTTCTGCATAACGAATTATTGATTTCCCATAATGCGCTCCCAAATTATAACCGTCAATAACATATGAGTTGTTTAGGAAATCCATCAATTTTCTTAATGTTGGTTCTTGTGGAAATCGGCCTGTATTAAATGAAGCAATTCTAAGAAAAAGTGTTTCACTATCAACTTGATCATCTATTGTCACATTATCGCCTATGCTCAATTCGCCTTTGTTTTCAGATCGTTTTAAGAAAGTGACATCATCAATCTTTAAATTTTCTGATATATGTTTGGTTTGAACATTATATTCAATTAAATAATCCACTTTCTTATTGTCAAATTGGAAAACATATTCAATAGTAGTAATAGAATTTTCTGCAAAAAAACAGCGATAACTGGGAATAGTTGTTCCTTCTCCTTTAATCATACTAATTATAAATGATATCCCCTTAAGTGCATTTGATTTTCCAGCAGCATTGGGTCCAAGAAACAATGCCCCTTTGAGTATCTTATTATTATATACATTTGTATTGTTTAAAATAGAATATTTTGATGCGGTAAAATCAAATTCTGTCTTTTTTTTAAATGAAAGAAAATTTGTTAAATACATTTTTGTTAGCATAATTTGTACCACCTTTCAATGTATTGTACGAAAGAAAAGAAAAATAATCAACAGCATGTGTAAAAAAATTACATTTGCAATCCTTGGTTATTATACTTATACTCCCAATATACGTCTTTAAGAATGTATAACCATTTTCAGTTGCCCCCAAATCTTGCATCATTTTAATCTATTACTATCTTCAAACTTTATATTGAATATAAGATTTATATTATTTCATACAACATTTCAAAACAGGCCTCTGAAAGTTTCCAAAAAATTCGAAATCTAAATCTTCCTATAGGAATGGATTAAACCCCGTTTTTTTATCATTCGCCATAAGCTCCTCTTTTAAAGCATGTATACCCAATTCTTCAGCTCTCATATCATCAAACATGAAAATTTGACAATTATCTTCTCCGACATCTTTTAGAAAGGTATTTAATATTTCCCCTATCGCTTTTCGATTCTCATCGCTAAACGGTTTTGAAATATGATCTATTACAAAAAAGGGAATAATGGGATACTTATTTTCTTTAATAAGCATTAACAAAAAAGCTGCATAGCCACACAATTGTATCAACGTATGTCTAGCCATACTTCCTCGATTCAGAGTTATTTTTCCATCATTCACATCAGCATTATCTACAGTCTGGAGAATATTACCGCGTTTTATGTATTGAATACTAATTCCTTTTTCATTGTCTTCAGCAACAAATGAGGAAACATTGTATGCCGAATAATACAAATCCGTTATAACTTGTGATATATTGTCTATTTTATCCTTGTCATCATGGTTTTGTAACTCCTGAAGATGTTTTTTCAGTTGAGTAAGCTCTTTCTTCCTTTCACTCAACTCACCATTTGAATCTTTTAAATCCATTTTCAGATATGCACGTATTAAGGCAACTGCTTCAGCTTTATCCTCAAGTGAATAACTCTTAAATTTTGCATTTTGCATTATACTTATTAAAGTGGACACTTTTTATAAATAGCCTTACTATTAACATAGACACCAAAAGGAGGTATCTTTATGTCCACTCACAAAACCGGAATTCGTTATGATGAAGATTTCAAACGAACCCTTGTTGAGCTTTACCACAATGGCAAAACTCAAGCCTCACTCATAAAAGAGTACGGCGTATCTCAAACTGCTCTTTCCAAATGGATTAAACAGTATTCGACCGTTGAAACAGACGACGGCGAAGTTCTCACTGCCAAGCAAGTCAAAGAGCTTCAAAAGCGTATGGCTCAGCTTGAAGAGGAAAACCAAATCTTAAAAAAAGCGATTGCCATATTCACGCCACACTCAAACAACGATTAGAGGCGGTACATAAACTGCGTTTACAGTACGATATCAAAACTCTTTGCAGAGTTCTAAAGGTACATCGCAGCACATACTACAAGCATTTTTATTCTGCTCCGGCACCTCGTACTTGCGAAAACCAGATTATCCGTAAGCATATACTTCAGATTTATACTGATTACGATAACTCGCTCGGTGCGTACAAAATCCGTCGTGTATTAGAACGTGATTATGGCATTAACATCAGTCTCGGAAGAGTGTACCGACTGATGAACACTATGAACCTTCCTAAACGCTCCACTGAAAAGCCTAAGTGGAAAGGAGCCTGGAAAGATAACGGTCCATGTGTTAATCACCTTAATCAACAGTTTAATCCGGCTACACCCAATTCAGTTTGGGCCAGTGATTTTACTTATATCAAAGTTAACGGTTCTTTCCATTACCTTTGTGTCGTTATTGATCTCTTTTCAAGAAAAGTCGTTGGTTGGAGTCTTTCCAATAGGCACGACGTTGACTTAACCATAAAAGCATTTGAAAAGGCTTATTCTGATAGAGGCGAACCCGATTATGTATTATTTCACTCTGATCAGGGTTCTGAATACACTGCTTTTTCTTTTCGTAACATACTTGAAAAATGCAATGCTGTTCAATCCTTTTCAAAAAAGGGATATCCCTATGATAATGCAGTCTGCGAAAGCTTCTTCCGTCATATGAAACGAGAATGTATCAATCGAAAAACATTTCGTAACCAGGAAGAGCTTCGTCTGTGTTGCTTTGAATATATTAATCGTTATAACTCTAAACGACCCCACTCATCATTGGGAGACTATACTCCTGATGAAATAGAGGAATTCTATATGGAAAGGCAGGAGTAATTCTGTCTTTCCGTATAAATATATTTAAAAATTGTGTCCATTTGCTTGACTATGCTGCATTTTGCTTTTGTATTTCAGCCAAAATTCCATTTTTTTGTTTTCTCAACTCTCCAACAGTCTCGTCACTAATAATATATTTACTAAAAGCTATACTATCCTCGATGCTTTGTAATAAATCTTCGATTGGAAAAACTAAGTAAGATAGTTCTTCGTTCTCAATAGCCAAATTATGTAGATTAGAAAGCATTTTTTTCCTGTTTTCATTAACTTTTAATGATTGAGTATAGTTTTCTATAGTTGCTTCGTAAATCTTAATTTGTTCCTCTATATTGCTAAATACAACCTCTAATTCTCCAACCGATCCTTTGGCCTTTTCTGTCTTGATTCTTTCGTTCTCAGTTTTCGCTACTATAGCTTTTAATATTTCTTCGGTATTTCTGCCATTATAAACAAGATCAATATTGAGTTTTCGAAGATTATTGTTAATCTGAGCACAATTATAAATATATCTATCTTGCTTCAATTCTAATAATTTAATTTGCTTTTTTAATTCTTCAACCTGTTTTTTTATGGTTTCAATTTCATTAACATTCCCATTAAAAATATAATTTAATATAGGAGCTAACTTTGTTGCATATTCAATTTTTCTGCACTTATCCAAAAAATCTCGTGTTTGCCCCTGACCATTCTCACCAAGAAAATTAAACATGGTAAATGCTCTATAAGAAAAATTTTCACCCACAAAGTCTCGCAATCTTCGGAGATTATCCTCGTCATGAGAAAAAACTGAATTTAATTTTTCTTTATACTCTTCCAGTCCAATTGACTCTGTTTCAATATCTGATTTATCCCAGAAATAGTTTTGGTTTGAATAAATGGTTCTTGTTATTTGATACTCCTTGTTATTAAATGCAAAAAGTAAGCTTATTGAAACAATGGTATTATTGTTCCAATCATTTTTTGTAATATTGACATCTTCACCAAACATAAAATCAAACATGGAATAAAAGACTGTTTTTCCAGTACTATTGGCACCAACAAAAAAATTAATACCTGAAGTAAAATCATATGAATATTCCTGAGATTCTTTCCCAGTCAATATCATCTTTATTATTTTAAACATTATGTAAAACCTCCCGGATAAACCTTTTGTCACTCCACTTTTTGCTTTCTTCTATAGCATTATAAACAAACTTTGACTCCATATTATTAACCGGGTCAAACGGTAAATGTTTCAAATGAACTATATTTGCTTCAACGGTGACTACTCCTGTTATATCTAATATGTGAATTGTTTTTATTAATAATGGTAGCGTCCTTGAAAAACCCTCAAAATCACCATTGATAGTACTTATTTCCTTCTCTAAGATATCTTTTTTATTATGTGCTGAGTAAATGTCTGCAAAATATGCTTGAACGGTCTGTGCGTTTCGGTACAGACGGTCTAAGCAAATCGTTTTAACGGTATATATTGTTCGGACGACAGTCTGTTGCGAAGTCCATGTGGTATAGTTTTTCTCGTAGTAAAAAAATACGAGAAAGGAGCATTTGAAAATGCAAAACTGTACTACAATCCTGGGCGTCATTGATATGCGTCAGCGCGGCATATCCTATAATGACTGCCAAAACCGATTTGGAATCGGTCACAGCACCATCACCCTTATCATGACTCGTTTTAAAGATTCCGGTAAGGATCTTGAAGCGCTGAAACAGATGTCTGCGGAGGAGGTCGAAAGACTTATATATCCTCCGGAAAACATCATCAGGAAAGACATTTCGGTAATGCCTGATTATCAGGCGGTATACGAACGTCTTTCCATGCCCGGAAGCAAGGCAAATCTTTTCTACATGTGGCTGAAATACAAGAAAGAGTGTCCGGCAGGATATCAATACACTCAGTACTGCCACCATTTTAAGAAGTTTGTAGAAAAGAACTATGGTTCCGAAGCAGTCAGTATGGTTGTAGAACGTATCCCCGGTGAGAAGGTCTATATCGACTGGATCGGAGATCAACCGGAAATACTTGTAAACAGCCAAACGGGCGAGATTAAAAAAATTCACTTCTTTGTTACCACCGTCGGCGTAAGTAATCTAATGTATGCAGAAGCCTTCGAGGACGAGAAGCTCCCTAACTTTATAGCGGGAACAGTACATGCTCTTGAGTATTATGGTGCGGTTCCCAAACATCTTGTTCCTGACAACTTAAAAACTGCGATAACAAAGCACACCAAGGATGAACTGGTGATCAACAGTGCTTATCAGGATCTGGAGAGTTTTTATGATGTGGTCATCCTTCCGCCTCCTCCGAGAAAGCCCAAAGGGAAACCCACAGTAGAGAAATATGTCCAGTTCCTGGAGACTCATCTGCTTGAGGATCTTAAGGAAAAGAT
>JAEEGL011861307.1_pt1 | contig 33140 bp, 25 predicted proteins | sample 9134231 | NCBI WGS metagenome assembly JAEEGL01 (sample SAMN16246548, study PRJNA631951) | gut metagenome | biome: gut microbiome; feature: rumen; material: fiber-attached | host: Bos | place: Iran: Karaj | collected 2018-10 | reverse complement strand
GTCGAACATGCTCGGCGGCACGGAGCTGATCCGCCGCAAGCTCGGCAAGGACGCATATGCGATGACGATCACGCTTTTAACCGACTCGCAGGGCAAGAAGATGGGCAAGACGGCGGGCAACGCGGTCTGGCTCGACCCGAACAAGACGAGTCCGTTCGACTTCTACCAGTATTGGCGCAACGTGGACGACGCGGACGTAATGAAGTGCATCAAGATGCTCACGTTCATCCCGATCGAACAGATCGACGAGATCGAGCATTGGGATCCGTCCCGCATCAATGAAAAGAAAGAGCTGCTCGCCTTTGAGCTGACCAAGCTCGTGCATGGCGAGGAGGAAGCAGCCAAGGCGCAGGCCGCGGCGCGTGCGCTGTTTGCGGGCGGCGGCGACGACAGCTCCATGCCGACCACCGAGCTGGAAACCGTTCCCGCCGAGGGGCTTGCGGCGGTCGATCTGCTCGTCGCGTGCAAGCTGTGCCAGAGCAAGGGCGAAGCGCGGCGCCTGATCCAGCAGGGCGGCGTCACGATCGACGGCGAAAAGGTTGCCGACCCGTTCCAAGCCGTTTCCCTCGCGTCGCTGCAAAACGGCGTGAAGATCAAAAAGGGCAAGAAGGTCTATCATCGGGCAATTCTGAAAGCATAATGCATGATCCCGCAGGAAGCATCCTGCGGGATTTTTGTCGCTTGACAATTTCGCGCCGCGTCGGTATACTTTTACAAACAGCTTTCGGCGTTTCTGTACCAAATGCCGCGAGCTTCTTTTTTGGTTCGGAGGTTTTATGAAGCAAAAGCCCGTCTTTTACACCGAGGCCGCATACCTTGTCGGCCTTGCGCTCGTTGCTGTCGGCGTAGCGGCGATGGAAGCCGCGAACTTCGGCGTCAGCATGGTCGTCGCGCCCGCGTACATTCTCTATCGAAAGCTGAACCCGCTGTTTCCGTTTTTCACGTTCGGCATGGCGGAATACTGTCTGCAGGCCGTGCTGCTCGCGGTGACGATGCTGCTGATGCGAAAATGGAAGACTGCGTGGCTCTTGACGTTTGCGACCGCCGTGTTGTACGGGTTTCTGCTCGACGGCGCGATGGCGCTGCTGGCCCCGCTCCCGACCGACGCGCTGTGGGTGCGGATCGTGCTGTATGTGATCGGCGTGCTTCTGTGCTCGCTCGGCATTTCGCTGCTGTTCCACACGTACCTGCCGCCGGAGGCGTATGAGCTGTTCGTGAAGCTGCTTTCGGGCAAGTTTGGCGTGAACATCAACATATTCAAGACGGCGTACGACATCACCTCGATGCTCGTCGGCGTGGCGCTGTCGTTCGCGTTCTTCGGGTTGTGGCACTTCGAGGGTGTGCGGCTCGGCACGCTGCTGTGCGCGCTTATCAACGGTTTTTTGATCGGGCGCTGCTCGAAGTTGCTCGAAAGCACGTTCACATTTTCGGATGCGCTGCCATGGCGCGGGTTCTTTGAATGAGCCGCTTTGCTTTGGGTAAGTTATCCGTAAAAATGTCGAAAAAGGGTTGCTTTTGGCGGTTTTTCACCGTATCATGGGCATAAGAATTTCGATACGGGGGGACGATGGTATGAAGCTTTTGGAGGATCGGATTCGCAAGGAAGGGCGCGTGCTGCCGGGCGGTATCATCAAGGTGGACGGATTTTTGAATCACCGCGTAGACCCGCTTTTGATGAAGGAGCTGGCGAAGGAAGTACGCCGTCTGTTCCCGCAGGAGCCGACCGCGATTCTCACCTGCGAGGCAAGCGGCATTGCGTTCGGAGAAGCGGTGGCCGAAGAGTTCGGCGTGCCGATGGTCTTTGCCAAGAAAGCGAAGTCCGACAATATCGAGGGCGGGCTTTACAAGAGCGAAATCTTCTCCTATACCTATAAAAAGGCGGTCACGCTGATCGTCGCCAAGGACTGGCTCGGGCCGAACGACAAGGTGCTTGTCGTGGACGATTTCCTTGCCAACGGCGAAGCGCTGCGCGGGCTTGTCGAGATCGTGCGGCAGGCGGGTGCGGAGCTGATCGGCATCAGCGTCGCGGTCGAAAAGGGTTTCCAGCCCGGCGGCAAGAAGCTGCGCGAGCAGGGCATCCACCTTGAATCCCTTGCGATCATTGAGTCCGCCGACGAGACCGGCATCACGTTCCGGGCGTAATATCGGTTTGCACCTTTTCAGATTCTCCTTTGCGGGAGAATCTTTTTTGTTTTCCGAAATTTCCCTGTCGCCGGGTTGCAAAGTCTGTGTGATATTCTGCTCCGCACTATTGACAGCCGCGCGGCGGGGTGTTACAATGCGGAAAATTTCAAGGGACGGCTTGCCGCCCTGCGGAAAGGAAGCCCGATATCCGGGCAAAACCGGCATTTTATGAGCATCATGGAAGCCAACAACGCCTATAAGCTCGCGCACAAAAAGGCGCTGAAGCGGTATCAGAACGACGTGAAGCGCGGCGCGGACCCGTATCCGAAGATTTTAGACGAGCTCCTTGCGGGCAAATCGGTCGCAGGGCGCGTGGAGCTCGGCGTATTCGACGTGCCAACGGCGCGCATCGTCGGCATGGTCAGCGCGGGGCGCAAGACGGCGTTTTCGGCGGACTTCGGCCCGCTTTTAGAGGAAGACACCGAATTTGGCATGAAGTGGATCGCGCTGTGCAGCGACCACCTCGGGGACACGGGCATCCGCGATCCGATCCGCTGCTATGAATACCTCGGCGATTTTTACGTGCTGGAGGGCAACAAGCGCGTCAGCGTGCTGTCGGCGTTCGACGCGCCGACCGTGGCGGCGAACGTGCTGCGCATCCTGCCCGCGTGGGAGGACACCGAGGCCATCCGTGTATACTATTCGTTCTTGGCGTTCTTCTCAAAAAGCCGCCTCTACGCCGTGCGCTGCACGCGCGAGGGGCAGTATGAAAAGCTGCAGGCGCTGCTCGGCTTTTCGCCGGAACACGTCTGGACGAGCGAGCAGCGGCAGAGCGTGCAGAGCCTGTACACACGCTTTTGCGGGCTGCTCGGTTCCCTGCCCGCGGGCACGACCGAAGCCGATGTGTTTTTGGAGTTTCTCTCGGTCTATTCGCCCGCCGATGCGCGTACCATGACCGACGATGCGATGCGGGCGGCGATTGCCGCCGCCGTCGCCGAGGCCTCCGCCTCCGTCACCGTTGCGACCGAGGCCGCGCCGCAGGGCAAGAGCGTGCTGTCGCGCCTTGTGGACGCGGTACTGCTGCCGGACAGCCTGACCGCCGCATGGATCCACCCGCTTTCGCCCGACACGTCCGACTGGGCGGCGGCGCATGAGCGCGGGCGCGTCGAAGCCGAGACCGCTCTCACGGGTCGCGTCAAAACCGCGTCGTACATCGTTTCGGACGTGCAGGACGCGGACGCCTGCTTTAAGGCCGCCGCAGAGGACGGCGCTCAGGTGATTTTTGCCACGACGCCGTCGCTGATCACGGCCTGCCGCAAGGCTGCCGTCACATACCCGCAGATCAAGATTCTGAACTGCTCAGTCATCATGCCGTACCCCGGCGTGCGCACGTATTACAGCCGCATCTATGAAGCGAAGTTCCTGTCCGGCGTGATCGCGGGTGCTTTGACGCGCACCGACGCCATCGGCTACATCGCCTCGTCCCCGATCTTCGGCGTGATCGCGGGCGTCAACGCGTTTGCGCTCGGCGCAAAAATGACAAACCCGCGCGCCCGCGTGCGTCTGCATTGGTCGTGCTGCGAGGAAGGGCCGATCTCGGCGCTGCTGCAGGAGGGCGTGGACTTGATCTCGAACCGCGACCTGCCGATGCCGGGGCGCGAGCAGGAGCTTTGGGGACTGAACCTTGTCAACACCGACGGCACGTTCCGCCCGCTCGCCGCGCCGTACTGGAACTGGGGCGAGTTCTACCGCCGCCTGCTGTCCGACATCTTAAACGGGCATTGGGAGGACAACGCGTATAAGGACGCCGCCCACGCGGTCAACTACTGGTGGGGGATGCAGAGCAAGGTCGTCGATATCGTGCTGCAGGACGGGCTGCCGGAGGGCGTCAAGACGCTCGTTTCGATGCTGCAAAAGGAGCTTGCCGGCGAAAGCCAGCTGCCGTTTTTCCGCGAGATCGTCTCGCAGGACGGCACGGTGCGCTCGGACGGCACGCGTCCGTTCACGCCGCAGGAGCTCTTGGAAATGGACTGGCTTTGCGACAATGTGGACGGCGAAATTCCGGCCTACGACACGATCCTTCCCTATGCGAAGGCGCTTGTGCGGCTTGAGGGCATCTACCGCGACCGGCTGCCGGAGGAGCTGCATCCGTGAAAATCCTTGTGCTTTCCGATAAAGAGGACCCGTATCTTTGGGATTACTATAAGCCCGGACGGCTCGACGAATACGATCTGATCCTGTCCGCGGGCGATCTCGACGCCGAATACCTCAGCTTTCTCGTCACGATGGCGCGCGTGCCGGTGCTGTATATTCATGGCAACCACGACGGCAGCTATGCGGCGTTCCCGCCGGAGGGCTGCGACTGCATCGAGGACAAGCTGATCACCTATAACGGCGTTCGCATTCTCGGCCTCGGCGGGTGCGCGAAGTATAAAAAAGCGCCGCACCACTATACCGAGCAGCAGATGGCGCGGCGCATCCGCAGGCTGTCGTTCGCCCTGCACCGCGCGGGCGGCGTCGATATCGTGCTGACCCATGCCGCGCCGCAGGGCTGCGGCGATCTGGACGATTACGCGCACCGCGGCTTTGCGTGCTTTACCGCGCTGATGGATCGCTGGCGCCCCGCCTATTGGGTGCACGGCCATACGCACCTCAATTACGGCGCGAAGCGGCTGCACATCCACGGCGATACGCAGGTCGTCAACGCATGGCAGAAGCACGTGATCGAGATCGAGCCGAAAGCGCCGGAAAAGAAACGGTTTTCTTTCTTCCAAAAGCGGAAAGCTCTATAAAATAAGCTGTCAAGCCTTGCGCCTGACAGCTTTTGTTTATTCTCGATTTCCGAGCGGTTCAATTTTCTTTTTATAGAGCTTCCATGTCAAAAACGTCGAGAGCAGCAGCGTCATAAACTCCGCAATCGGGAACGCCCACCAGACGGCCTCGATGGAGTGCGTGAAATACGCCATCAGCCCGGCGACCGGGAGCAGCACAAACAGCTGCCGCGCAAGCGAGGTGATCGTGCCGTATAAGCCCGTATCGGTCGCGCCGTAGACCGTATTCATCGCAATGCAGATCGCCGCGCACACGAAGCCCCACGCGATCACGCGGATCGCCTCAAGCGTGACGCCGTAGGTGAACGACGACACCGCAAACAGCAGCATCAGCTGCGGCGCGAACAGCTCGAAGATCGCCGTGCCGAGCACCATGAACGATGCGCAGAACAGCGTCAGCATCCCGTAGGCGCGAAGGAACCGCTTCTTGTTCCGCGCGCCGTAGTTGTAGCCGAGGATGCTCATGGCCGCGTTGTTCAGTCCGAACACCGGCATGAAGATGATCGACTGGAGCCGGAAATACGTGCCGAACGCGCTCTTATACGCATCGACATAGTTGATCGCGGGATCGAGCGTTGCGGCGTGGTATTCGCCGAGCGCCTTTAAGATGCCGTTCATGCCGATATACATGACCGTGCCGACCGCCTGCATCAGAATCGACGGCACGCCGACCGAGTAGATTTCCCGGATCGTCTGCTTCGAGAGCCGGAAGTCCGGCAGGTGCAGCCGAATCTCGCTCTTGGAACGGACGAGCATGACGAGCGCGAGCGTCATCGACGCGAACTGACCGATCACGGTGGCGATGGCCGCGCCGGTCACGCCCATCGCGGGGATCGGGCCGAAACCGAGCACAAACACGCGATCGAGCACGATATTCGTGATCGCGCCGGTCAGCTGCATCATCATGGCGACGAGCGTGCGCCCCTGCGCGGTCATGATGCGCTCGATGCAGCACGACAGGAACAGCCCGACGCACAGCGACAGGCAGATCGTCATATACTCGGTGCCGAACAGCCGCACGATGGGGTCGGTATCCTGCCAATGCAAAAACGCCCGTGAGAGCGTGAGGCCGATCACCGTAAACACCAATGCAGAAAGCACCGCCAGCACCATGCCGTTGCCCGCCGCGCGGTTCGCATCAACGGTGCGGCGCTCCCCCAGACGGCGCGAGATCAGCGAGTTCATGCCGACCGCCGTCCCGACCGCGACCGAAATCATCAGCATCTGCAGCGGATTGACCGTGGACAGCGCGTTCAGCGCCTTATCCCCGATGGTCATTTCCACGCCGGGCGTATAGAGCTCGCCCAAAATGCCGCGCAGCGCGCCCTCGTCCAGCGTCGAAAGGCGCGAGACGAAGATGCTGTCCACAATATTATACAGAGCCTGCACGAGCATCGACACGATGATCGGCCAGCCCATCGACAGGAGGAGTTTGCCCTCCCGCTCGGTTCCCATTTTATTTTCGCGCATCTGTTCCATGTGTCCTATTATAAGGAAATAGAAAGGAATTGCAAGGGACTTACATGAATTTCATCGGCGGCATAGAAAAGAGGATCGCATCTGCGATCCCCTCAAAAGATTTCCTTTAGCCTTCGACCTTTTCAAAGTCCTCCTTACCGTGCTTGCACAGCGGGCAGGTGTAATCGTCGGGCAGCTCCTCGCCCTCGTACTCATAGCCGCAGACCTTGCAGACCCACTTGGTCGTCTTTTTGACCGGCTCGGCCGTGACTTTTTCAAAGTCCTCCTTGCCGTGCTTGCACAGCGGGCAGGTGTAGTCGTCCGGCATTTCCTCGCCTTCATACTCATAGCCGCAGACCTTGCAGACCCACTTGGTCTTTTGTTCGGTCTTGGGCGCGGGCTTCGGCTTGATGTGCGCAAAGTAGTAGGCATACGTCACGGACGGCGCCTTGGACAGCGTTTCGCTCTCGGTGATATCCGCGACGAACAGCGTATGCGAGCCGCAATCGACGGCCTCGACGACGTGACCGGAAAAGACGGCGTTGACGCTCTCGGTGACGGCCAAGAGCCCGTTTGCGGTGCGCTTGACGGCGGCAAAGTCCGCGAACTTATCGGTGTCGCGGCCGGAGGCAAAGCCGAAGCGTTTGAAGATGTCGAACGTGGCGTCCTCGGTCAGCACGGAGACGTTGAACAGCCCGGTGCGGGCGATCAGGTCGTGCGTATAGTTCTGCTTGTTGACGGCAATCGCAATGCGGTTCGGGTTCGACGCGACCTGGATCGCGGTGTTCGTGATGCAGCCGTTGTCCTTGTCGCCCTCGCGCGTCGTCACGACGAACAGGCCGTAGCTCAGCTTATGCAGGGCGCTCGGGTCGGTCGCGCCGGCCACGGGCGCGGGCGCGGAAACGGTCGGCACAGCGGCAGCGGCGGGCGCTTCGATCGGCAGCGTGGTGCAGAGCGCGTCGGCCAGCGTGTCGAGCGCGGCAAGGCTGTCCTCGTGCAGGGCGCTCTTCACGGTGATCATCGGGTCCACGATGGTCATGTTCTTGCAGGAAGCGAACAGCTCCTTCATCTTTTTGCCGCTTGTCGGCGCCCAAGAGCCGTTTTCGAGGAACGCAAGCGTGCGGTTCTGGATGTTGTGCGCAATGAGGTCGCGCAGGGCTTCGTCCATGCGCACGAAGATTTCGGCGTTGTAGGTCGTGGAGGCAAAGACGAGGTGGCTGTATTGGAACGCCTTTGCGACAAGCTCGGAGCCGGGCTTGACCGAAACATCCATCATCGTCACGTGCGCGCCGCGCTCGCGCAGCTTGGTTGCGAGGATTTCGGCGGCGTTTTCGGTGTTGCCGTAGACCGAGGCGTAGGCGATAAGCACGCCCTGCACCTCCGGCGTATAGGTGGACCATTGCTGATACTTTTCGATGTAATCGCCAAGGTTCCTGCGCCAGACGAAGCCGTGCAGCGGGCAGATCGTTTTGATCTCCAATTTTGCGGCCTTTTTCAGCACGGCCTGCACCTGCGGGCCGTACTTGCCGACGATGTTGGTGTAGTAGCGGCGGGCTTCATTCAGATAGTCGCCCATGAAGTCCACTTCGTCCGCGAACAGGTTGCCGTTGAGTGCGCCGAACGTGCCGAAAGCGTCGGCGGAAAACAGCGTGCCGGTCGAAAGATCGAAGGTCATCATGACCTCCGGCCAATGCACCATCGGCGCCATGACGAACGTGAATTCGTGGTGGCCGGTTCTCAGCACGTCGCCTTCCTTGACAAGGTAGGGATCGCAGGCCTCGGAAACATAGCCGAACCGCTTCATCATGTCAAAGCTCTTTTGGTTGCAGACGATCACCGCGTTCGGATAGCGTAGCACAAGCTCGCGCAGCGTCGCACTGTGATCCGGCTCCATGTGGGACACGACGATGTAATCGAGCGAGCGGTCGCCGAGCGCGTAGGCGACGTTTTCAAAGAACACCTTGTCCACGGCGCGGTCCACGGTGTCGAACAGGACGGTCGTATCGTCCAGCAGCAGGTACGAGTTATAGGAAACGCCGTCCGGGACGGAATAGACGCCCTCGAACATGGCAAGCCGCCGGTCATTGCCGCCGACCCAAACGAGATCCGGGTAAATGTTTCTGGTGCAATGCATAAGCATCCTCCTTGCTTGAAGTCATTACCAGTATAAAGGAAAAGCGGCGGAAAGGCAAGCAAAAGAAAAGATTCTCCGCAAAGAGAATCTCTTGTAAGTTTGCATCCGTGATGCGGATATCATTTCACATATTGCAGCGGGTTGAACGGAATGCCGTCGATCAGCAGTTCATAGTGCAGGTGCGGTTCGGCCTGGCTCTCCTCCTTGGCGAGCACCGCGATCGGGTCGCCGCGATAGACGTGCTGTTCCAGCTCGACCGAGACGGACGCGCAATGCGCAAGGCGCGAGACGAAGCCGTTGCCGTGCCGGATCTCCACGACAAGGCCGTAATCGCCGCGCTGTCCGATGAAAATGACGGTACCGCTTTCGGGCGCGCGAAGGGCCTCGCCGGGCATGCAGGCGTAATCGACGCCGTAGTGCATCACACCGTCCCGCAGGCCAAAATAGCTGCTGACGGCGCCGCTGCACGGCGCGGTAAACCGCAGCTCGCCGGGGTCCTTGCCGGTGGGGCCGACGGCGTCCGGCGTCTCCGCCGAAGGTTCATACAGATATGTGCCGTTTTCGATCAGCCGCGGAGCGGGATCGCTGCCGACGCGCGTTTCCGCCAGCGTGGTCGAGGCCGAGACCGCCATGCCGCTTTTATACAGCGTTTCGCTGAGGCCGAACAGATGCTCGGCCTTGCCGAGCGACCGGATCAGCCGCGTGCCGACCGGCAGATACGGGTGTGCGCTTTCGGCGGCTTCGACCGTGCCGACCGGCAGCGTCGCCTTTTCGACCGAGCGCACGACCGGAATGATCGTCCGGTTGTTCAGAAGCCGCGTCAGGGCTTCGTCATAGGTCAGATATTCCGCCGTGCCGTCCACCGGCATCGTCGTCAGCTCGGCGTCGATATACGCGCGGATCAGATGCTCGGTCGCGCCGAGGTTCTCGTTTGCGCAGACGGACAGGTATTCGCCGAGCAGCCGTTCGCTCATCTCCCGGTTGGACAGCGCCATGACCGGCACGCCGTTGACAAGCAGGTTCACCGCGTTCGACGGGTACGCCGCCTGCGTGGGCACCGGCGTCGGAGAAGCCGGTGCGGGGGTCGCTGTCACGGCCACGATCAGCTCGACCGGCCGCGGCGTGGGCGTCGGGGCGGCTTCGTGCGGGCGCAGCGTCGCCATCGTCGGGTGCAGTACGCCGACCGCCAGCAGCACGAACGTGCCGAGGATCAGCACGCCGATCACGCCGAGCATGATCAGCCAAGAAATATGCTTCTGCTCCATACGCCGCTCCTTTCCCATGATGCAGGAACAGTATACCATACAATGCAAAAATGCGCAAGCCGCCCGCATCGGGTTTATGCCGCCGCGTGCGGCGGGTTCGCCGATTTGGGAGTGTGAAAGCGCGAAAAAGGCAGAAATACCGGGCTTTTTTCGCATCGAGAATTGACAGCCGCAGACGAAGCCGCTATACTGAAATCGAAGACAAAGCAAGCGTTATGGGCTTTTTGCGTTTGCGGCAGCTTCACCTGCCGGCCACATTTTTACACCCTCGAAAGGAGACTCCCATGAAAAAAAGAAATCCTCTGATCCGTGTCGCCGTCCTTTTGGTGATCGGCGTGCTTGTGTACATCTTAGGCCGCAGTCTCGGCTGGATCGACCCGGTTCCCAAGTTCCAATGGAACGGGGAACGGATCGTCAACGGGCTTTTGCTGCTGCTCGGCCTGCTGATTCTGGAGGGCATCGTGAGCTTTATTCTCGACAAGCTCAACCCGAAGGGCAACCGCACCAAAACGCTGATCGCGCTCGGCCGGAACATCATGCATTACGCGGTCGTGCTTCTGACGATCTGCATCCTTTTGACGATGCTGAACGTTGATATCGTGACGATCCTTTCCGGCCTCGGGATCATCGCGCTGATCATCGGCTTCGGCGCGGAAAGCCTGATCGCGGACGTGGTGACCGGCATGTTCATTCTGATGGACAACCAGTATAATATCGGGGACATCATCGAGATCAACGGCTTCCGCGGCACCGTCACGGACGTGAGCGTCCGCACGACCGTGCTGACCGACGTGGGCGGCAACGTAAAAATCATCAACAATTCCGACATGAAGAATATTCTGAACCGGTCGGACAATACCTCCCGCTCGGTCGCGGAATTCGGTATCCCGTATGAAACGGATCTCGAAGCCCTCGAGGAGAAGATCCCGGCGCTGCTGCAGAGCATCTATGACGCGCACCGCGATCTGATGAAGGACGTACCGGTGTACGTCGGCGTCGATCAGCTCGGCGACAGCTCTGTGGTGCTGAAGTTCGTCGTCGAGGTTGCCGAAAAGGATATCTACGCGGGCGCCCGCGTGCTGAACCACGACCTGTTTATCGGCATGCGCAAGCTCGGCGTCGAGGTGCCGTTCCCGCAGGTTGACGTGCATCAAAAATGAAGCGCGTACACGACCTGCTGGGGCTCCCGCCCGAATACCACGAGGACGGGCCGCCCGAATATACGACGCCGCCCGACGAGTATAACCGCTTTGCGCCGACCGAGCCGCCCGCCAAGGCGGGCAAGTCCAGGATGGTGAAGATGCTGCTGCTCGCCGTGGCGGGGTTGTCGCTGCTCGGCGTGGCGCTGCCGGGTCTTTCGCTTGTGCCCCCGGCCGAACCGGAGCCGACGCCCGCCGCTGTTTCCCCCACCCCCGCGCCCGCCGTGGCGGTCGTGCCGGAGGAACGGTATACGGTACAGGCGTGGCACGAGCCGCCGTCCGGCGCAAGGGTCACGCTCACATGGGAAGGCGTCGGTGAAAGCGCCGACGGCGCCACGGGGCTTTCGGTGCCGGAGGGCGCGCGCGTGCGGCTGTCCTATGTCCCCGCGGTACCGTACACGATGGAGGATGTATCGCTCGGCGGCGTGATGCTCGACGGCGCGATCACCCAAACCGACGACCCGCTGCTGTTCACGGTCGGCAAGGGCGGCGGCGTGATCCATTTCTATCTGAACTACCCGTCCGATGGAGCGCCAACACCCACGCCCGAGCCGACGCCGGAGCCAACGCCTGCGCCGACGCCGGAGCCGACGCCCGGTGTGACGATCACCTATTACCGCCGCTCCGCGGTCTACGAAGCCTTTGCCTACTGGACGATGCCGGAGCAGATGGAATCGGTGACGGTTCGGCTGACCGATCCCTATATGGGCACGATCTTCGAGCATGAACTGACCGCCGAGGAGGTCGCATTCGGCTATTATGAGCTGAACCATTTTGACCTGTATAACTATCTGTTTACGAACGGCTTTTCCTTCGACAATCTGCCATCCGACTACGATCCAAGCCCTTTGCTGGAGGTGACCTACGCATACGGTGAAAACGGGCCGGCCGGTACGGAAACCGCCGAAGCCGCATATGAAATGTGGGTCAATCTCTCCTACGACGACCCGGACGACGATATGTCGTGGATATGGGGCAGCTACTATCCCGACTGCTTCGTGGTGCGCATAGAAGACCGGCTGAACTATGATGGGCTGAAGATCTATTACGGTGAGCAGGATGAGCTGTCGCCCGGCGACGTATGGGTAAAGGTCACGGTGGACGGACAGGACATTCCGGCGGATACGTGCCGGTTGGTGCTCGAACCGTATGAGGAAGCGAACGGCGAGGTGTACTATGCCTACACGTTCGTCATGCCGCGCCCCGACACCTTCCCCGAACACGGCACCGCGCACCTTGTCCTCACGCAAAAGCTTGTGCATTACGATATGACGGCAACGCGCGAGCGGGATTATACGTACTAACCAATATGATACGCAAAAAGGACGCGCCGCGGCGCGTCCTTTTATGATACTCCTTTGATCTTTACAGTAAAGTGATTCCCGCCTCGGCGGCCGCCCTGCGCTGCTCATCGGGCCAGACGGAAACCTGCACCTCCCCGATATGCGCTTTGCGGAGGAAGAACATACAGATGCGGCTTTGCCCGATGCCGCCGCCGATCGAAAATGGCAGCTCGTCGTTCAGCACAGCCTTTTGGAACGGCAGCTTGGCGCGATCCATGCAGTCCGCCGCTTTCAGCTGCTCACGCAAAGCCGCGGCGTCCACGCGCACGCCCATCGAGGACAGCTCCAGCGCGATATCGAGCACCGGATAGTAGACGAGAATATCGCCGTTCAGGGTCCAGTCATCATAGTCCGGCGCGCGGCCGTCGTGCCGTTCGCCGTTGGAAAGCCGCCCGCCGATCTGCATGAGGAACACCGCGCCCTTTTCCTTGGTGATCGCGTATTCGCGCTCGCGCGCGGACAGGTTCGGATAGCGATCCAACAGCTCCTGCGCCGTCAGAAAATAGATATCCTTCGGCAGAATTTCCTCAATATAATCGTACTGCACGGCCATATACTTTTCGGTCTTTTTCAGCGCGCGGTAGACGCGGCGCACGGTCTCCTGCAGCGTTTCGAGCGTACGCTCCCCGCGCGCGATCACGCGCTCCCAGTCCCATTGATCGACGTAGATCGAATGGATATTGTCCATGACCTCGTCGCGGCGGATCGCGTTCATATCGGCATACAGGCCCTCATGCAGCCCCATGCCGTAGCTGTGCAGCGCCATCCGCTTCCATTTGGCCAGCGACTGGACGATCTCGACCTCGCGCGCGTCCATGTCCTTCACGTCGAAGCGCACGGGGCGCTCGACGCCGTTCAGATTGTCGTTGAGGCCCGATTCGGGCGTGACAAACAGCGGCGCGGAGACGCGCAGCAGGTTCAGCTCGGCGGCAAGCCGTGCCTGAAAGAAGTCCTTGACGGTCTTGATCGCCACCTGCGTGTCGTGCAGCGACAGCGCGGAGCGGTATCCGGCGGGAAAAGTCAGCATAGAAATCCTCCTTGGATCAATCGAACAGATACGACAGCATCCGTTCCGGGTGGTTCAGAAATTCGCGGTAGACCGTGAAATGCTCGGTCGCGCGGTAATCGACGCGGCGCATTCCCTCGCCGGTCAGTTCCCACACCTCCGCGCCCGGAATCGCCATCAGGATCGGGGAGTGCGTGGACAGGATGATCTGTGAATCCGCATCCGCAAGCTGCTTCAGCTCGACCAGCAGCGTCATCTGTTTTTGCGGGCTCAGCGCCGCCTCCGGCTCGTCCAGAAGGTACAGCCCCTGCCCGCCGAAGCGGTGCTGCACGGCGGCAAGGAAGCTCTCACCGTGCGACTGCTGATGCAGCGATACGCCGCCGAAGCCCGTGATGATCGGCCCGCCCGATTCCGGATCGGCGTCGTGCCGGTCGATATAGGTCGCCATGTTGTAAAAGCTCTCGGCGCGCAGGAAAAATCCGTCGCGCGGGCGGCGGCGCTTCGCAAGCCGAATGCAGCGGTACAGCCCGGAATGGGAATCCTCGGTCGAAAACGTAAAGTTCAGCGTGCCGCCCTCCGGGTTGAACCCATAAGCCACCGCGACGGTCTCTAACAGCGTCGATTTACCGGTGCCGTTCTCGCCGCACAGCACGGTCACGGGGCTTGACAGCCGCCATTCGCCGTTTTCGATCAGCCAGCGCACGGCGGGGATCGCCGAAAGGTAGGAATCCTCCCCCGGCGGCTCGCGCAGCAGCACCCGATCTATATATAATCCGTTCGTCATGGCGACAGTATAGCGGATTTGCCGCGCGTTGACAAGTATTTTATATGCGAAAACCGGAGGGAAAAGTTTCCCTCCGGCTTATGCGGATCCGATTTACAGCGCCGGCGTCGGGAACACGACCGAGACGGTGTTTTCGTCCGGGATCGCACCCTTTTCGACCGCGCAAAATAGCAGCCATGCGCCCATGTCGCTGGTGCCGACCTCCGGCATCTCGCATTTAACCGCGACGGTCACGCCGTCCGCATCACGCTGTATATCCATGACCGCATAGCGCGCCGAGCCGCTGCCCGCCGAAACGTACAGCACGAGCAGATCCTGCTCCACAAAGAACGACGCGTCATAGGTTTTCTGCAGCTCGTTCAGCCGTTCGTTCTCGCTGCCGGGGACAAAGTGCGGCGCAAGGCAGTGCGAAAGCGCGTCCGCATCGGTCAGCAGGCGCACCGGCGTTTCGCCCACCTCCGTCCATCCGACGCGAACGATCTCCTGCGTGAACGGCACCGCGGCGGCGTCCTTTTTGCCGGTCAGCCAGAAGGCATACGTCGCCTTGCCGCTGCCCGCGCCGTCGAACGACGCCGTGACCTCATAGATCGCGCCGCCATTGGGCAGCGTCACCGTGATCTCGTCCCCGTCCCGCGTCCAATCGGGCGTAAACGCCTTGCCGTCGTTTTCATAGTCGCCCGCATACGCTTCGTCCCACGCGCGGATCGCCACGTCGGTCAGCGTGCAGCCCGGCGCGAACGACAGCACGGCGGTATTCCCGCGGCTTGGCAGCGGATCGAGATAGGCGGTGCTTTCGAGCGGGTGCATCCCGCACGCCTCGACGCCGGTGCCGGTGCCGTCGGCGTTGGCGTAGAACCATTCATAGCTGCCCGTGGATGCCAAGCCCGACGCGTCCGTGACCGAGACATACAGCGCGGGCGGCGCGGTCATCGTGCCCTCGGCGGGCGCGGGATCGTTCTTTTGCGGCTTGTTCCACAGTCCGAGCGCCTCCGGCGAGGGCGAATCGGTGACAATCACCGTCACGTCCGGATGCGTGTCCTTCTCCACAGGCGTTCCCTCCTTTGCGGCGCAGCCCATCAGCAGCAGCGCCGCGAGCATGGCATATACCCACCGTTTCATACGCGGTTCCTCCTTTGTCCCTTTACCCATAACACCGCGCATACCGCCTTTCGGTTACAAAAAAAGAGCCGATCTTCCGGTCGGCTCCCGTTGGCAAATTATTCCGCTGTCCCCTGCGGCAGCGTCGCGATGGCCTCGCGCAGTTTTTCCGTCATGCTTGCCGTCTGCATCCGGTAGGCCTGCTCGATGCACTTTGCTACCGCCGCATCGTTGCTGGAGCCGTGCCCCTTGACGACGATCTTTTTGCAGCCGAGCAGCACGCTGCCGCCGTAGTTGCGGTAGTCCATGAACCGCTTTTCCTCGGCGAACACCCGCTTCATCAGCAGCGCGCCGAGCTTGTAGAGCGTGCGCGAATAGATATCCGTCTTGAGTTTTTTCAGCATTTCAAGGCACGCGCCCTCGGTGGACTTGATGAGCACATTCCCCGAAAAGCCGTCGCACACGACCAGATCGTATTGCCCGGTCAGCAGATCGCGGCTTTCCATGTTGCCGACAAAGTGAATGCCGGGCGTTTCCTTGAGCAACGGATAGGCGGCCTTTCGCAGCTCGTCGCCCTTTTCGGCCTCGGTGCCGATATTCAGCATTGCCACGCGCGGGCGTTCGACGCCGTAGGCGCATTGCAGATACAGACTGCCCATCACGGCGAACTGCTGCAAGAGCTTCGGCGTGATATCCACGTTGGCGCCGCTGTCGCACACGCCGACCATGCCGCCGTTCATCGTCGGCAGGATCGGGCAGAACGCGGGCCGCTTTATGCCGTGCACGCGGCCGAGCCGCAGCGTCGCCGCCGCAACGAGCGCGCCGGTCGAGCCGGTCGTGACGATGCCGTGCACGTCCTCGTCGGTGCGGAGCCGTTCAATGGCACACATTAAGGAGCTGTCCGCCTTTTGCTTGATCGCAAGGGTCGGCTGCTCGTCGCACCCGATGACCTCCGGCGCATGGACGATCTCGACGCGGCTCTTGTCATACGATTCTTTTGCAAGCACCGCCTTGAGCTTCGCTTCGTCGCCGAACAGCAGCACGGCAAGGTCGGGAAAGGTTTTCAGCGCCAGCAGCGCGCCGCCGACGTTCGCTTCGGGGCTGTGGTCGCCGCCGAAGCAGTCGATGCAAAGCCGGATCATTTGTCGTCCTCCAGTTGTTTCACAAACGCGCGGCGGCGCTTATGCGGCACCGCGACAAATCGCTTCCATTGGTTCTGGATCGCGTAATTATCCTCTAAATTCAGGTTCGTTTCGGCGTACTCCACGCCGTCCTCGCGCAGCATCCGTTCGAGCGCCGCGGACACCGCTACCGAAATGCCGCGGTTTGCCCACGCCGGGTCGATGCCGATCAAGCCGAGGTCGATGATCTTCGGATGCCGGATCGCGTGCAGGATCCGCACAATCGCCGCCGGAGTGAGATGTCCCCTGGAGGGCTGCACAGCCTTGGCAATCGACGGGAAGCAGATCCCGAGCAGCACGACGTTGTCGTTCTCGTCGAGCAGCACCGCCACGTGGTCGAGGTCGATGATCAGACGGAAATTGTCGATCATCAGTTTTTTCATGCCGTCCGTGAACGGCACCGTGCCGTAGAGCTGCTCATAGGACTTATCCAAAAGCTCGAACAGAGGATCGGCGTAACGGTTTAGAAAATCGTTGACGTTCTTCGCCGGGCCGAAGCGCAGATGATAGCGGTTCATCAGCTTTTCGGTCACGCGCGCCAAGGCGCCGTCATTCTTTTCCGGCGGGTAGATTTTGCTCTCGGTCCAATCGACCTCCTTGGTATAGCCGAGGTTTTCGATCAGACGCTGATAATACGGCGCGTTATACTGCTCCTCGAACGTGGACAGCTGATCGAAGCCCTCGATCAAAAGCCCTTCGCGCTCTAAATCCGAAAACCCGAGCGGGCCGCAGACCGTGTCCATGCCCTTCGCCTTGGCCCATGCCTCGACCGCGCCGAACAGGGCGGCGGCGACCTCCTGATCGTCGATGCTGTCGAACCGCGTGAAGCGGACGCGCTTTTCATGATTCTTTTCGTTCGCAGCCTTTTGCAGGATCCCGGAGATGCGTCCGACGATCTTGCCGTCGCGGTACGCGTTGTAATACACCGCCTCGCAAGTGTCGTAATAGACGTAGTCCTTGCGGAAAATCTTTTTCTCGTCGCCGTACAGCGGCGGAACGAAGTTCGGATTGTCCCGATACAGATGCAGCGGGAAGTTCAAAAACTCGCGCTGCTCCTTCTTCGTTTGTACCTCCCTGACCGTAACCATGCCGCTTACCTATGCTTGGCGTGGAAGCAGATCCCGACGCCGTTCGGCCCGCAATGCCCGCCGGTCGTGGGGTTAACCGCGACGGTTTCGATGCAAAGCCCCTCGCCGAACTTGGCCTTCAGCTCGTTCATGACCTCGGTCGCAATCTCCTCGGCGTCGGTGTGGCCGACAATCACGCGATGCCCCTTCACGTCGTCGCCGAGCTCGTCCACGTACTGCATCAGCTTACGGATCGCCCTTGCCCGGCCGCGCTCGGAGCCGATGGACACCATCTTGCCCTCGGTGTTCATATAGATGATCGGCCGCACGCCGAGCAGCGTGCCCATCGTCGCCGCAAGGCCGGACACACGGCCGCTGTGCTTAAAGAATTTCAGATCGTCGGCAAAGAAGTAGATCGCAAAATGATCGACCTCGGTCTTGGCCCATTCCAAAACCTCGTCCACGCTCTTGCCGGCCCGGATCATGTCCCCGACCTCCAGCACAATCGCGCGGCTGATGATCGTGATGCCCTTGGTGTCGATATCGGAAAAGCGCACGTTCGGGTACTTTTCGGACAGCTCCTTCACGGCCTGATCCATCGCGTCGAACGTCGCCGTCATCGCGCGGGAGAAATGCACGTACAGGATATCGTCGCCCGCGGCAAAGACCGGCTCAAAGATTTCGAGGTACTTTTCACGGCTGATCGCGCTCGTGTTCGGCAACGCCCCCGCACGAAGCTGATCGTAAAACGCCTTGGCGTCGAACGTATCGAAATCCTCATAGGGATAAACGGTTTTGCCGTCGATGGCATACGGCATACTGATCAGCGTGTAGCCGTATTCGGCGGCGTCCGCCGGGGTAATATCGCAATCGGTATCGGTGAATAAGCGCAGCATGGTTTCCTCCTTATTCCAAAATCATGATATAGTCGTAGATCGGCTGTCCGCCGTCCAGCAGGATCACTTCCGTCAGCGGGTGCGCGCTTTGCAGCGCCGTACGCATGGCCTCGGCCTCGGCTTGGTCGGCGTCGATGCCCTTCACCAGCAGCAGGATCCCGAAATCGTCGGCGCCGAGCGCGTCGGCAAGCCGCAGTGCTGCGTTTTTCGCGTCGGGATCGTCGGCATAGATCGTGCCGCCCTCGTAGGCGATATAGTCGCCCTCCCGCACCGAAACGCCGTCGCGCTCGGTCGTGCGGGACGCGCGGGAGACCGTGCCGGTCTTGACGCTCTGCATGATGTCGATAGAGCCCTGCTCGATCGTGTCGATATCGTTGGACGAGGTATCGAGCAGCGACAGCGCCGCATAACATTCGCCGATCGTGTGGCTCGGCATCACGCGCACGTCCGCGTCCGTATAGAGCGCGGCGGCCTGCTCGGCGGTCAGGATGATATTGCTGTTGTTCGGATAGACGAGGATCGTCTCGGCGTTGACCTCGCAAAAAGCCTCCAAAAAGCTCTCCGCGGAGGGGTTCATGCTCTGCCCGCCGTCCACGACCGCGTCCGCGCCGATGGACAGGAACGTTTCGCGGATGCCCGCGCCCGCCGCGACCGCGACGATGCCGAATTTCTTGCGCGGCTTTTGCGGCTTATAGTTGTTGCGGATCGTCGTCTCATGGTGCTGCAGCATCATGTTTTCGATCTTCATCGTCAAAAATTCGCCGTACTCATGGCAATGCGCCAAAATATCCTCCGGCGTTTTGGTGTGGATATGCACGCGCAAGAGGCTCCCGTCGCGGAACGCCACGACCGAATCGCCGCTTGCAATCAGCCAGTCGATCAGCGGCTTTTCGTCAAAGTCCGAAACCTTGCCGACCTTCTTGGTCTGGAACCGCAGGATGAACTCGGTGCAGAAGCCGAATTCCAGCTCGTCGTCCTCGGTAAACGACGCGATATTCACCTGCTGCGGCCGCGGCGCATGGCCGCCCGCATTCGTAAACGCAACGCCGTGCAGCGCGTCCTGCATTCCCTCCGCGATATAGACAAAGCCCGCGCCGCCGCTGTCCACGACTCCGGCCTCCCGCAGCACCGCCAAAAGCGTCGGCGTGCGGTCGAGCGAAGCGCGCAGCTCGGTCAAAAATGCATCAAAATACTGTTCAAAATCCGTTTCGTCGGTGATCTCGCGGTTCGCCTTATGCACGGCGTCGGAATAGACGGTGAGGATCGTTCCCTCCACCGGCGTCTGCACCGCATTGTAGGATTCCCTGACGCCGCATTCGAGCGCCGCCGCAAAGGTTTTCAGATCGGCGGTCTTTACGCCCGAAAGCCCCTGTGAAATGCCCGCGAAAATGCGGGACAGGATCACGCCCGAATTGCCGCGCGCGCCGAGCAGCATCCCCCGGGCGATCTGCTGCGAGGTCTGCCCCAGCTCACCGTCTGCCCCCTCCGAAACGGCGGAGCAGCCGGAGTCGATGGTCATGTACATATTGTCGCCGGTGTCCCCGTCCGGAATCGGGAATACGTTCAGTTCGTTGACGACCGTGCGGTGCGTGTTCAGCTTGGCGGCGCCGCCCTCGACCATGCGGGCAAAGAGCGCGCCGTTCAATGTTTTGGTTTCCATACGTTTCCTTTCCTCTTCGGCGGTCCCTTCCCCGCCGGACACAATGGTTTCGTTATGCCATAAAGGCCGCGATGCCGGTCTTTAAAAACAGCTCAAGCTGCTTGGCGATCTCCTCCAGAGGCTGCTGCATGCCCGCGTTCAGCCAGTCGCGGTACAGCGTCAGCGTGCCGCCCGTGATGAAGTCCGCGTACAGCTTTGTATAGACGAGCTTGGACGGCGAAACATGCTTTTTCAGCAGCGCGCTCACCCGCGCGGCAAACGCGTCGCTGAGCTTTTGCAGCACCTGCGAATATTTGTTCTTCCGCACCAGCGGCACGGTCAGCTCGTCGTGCGCCGCAAACGCGTTCGTCACCGCCTGCAGAAAGCCGAGCGGATCGCGCGGGCAGCGTTCAAGATCGGCCTCCCCGATGGCCTTGGCGACGAGCCGCACCAGCTCGTCCTCCAGCTCGTCGCGGATCGCGGTCACGCCCTCGTAATAGTTGTACACCGTCTTGCGATCCACGTCTGCGGCCTCGGCGATATCCGTGACCGTGATCGTGCCGCCGTCCTTTTGACCGAGCAGCTTTAGGTACGCACGGCGGATCGCGGCCTTGGTCCGCGCCACGCGACTGTCACACTTTCTTTCCTTTTTCATGATTCGTTCCCTCTTGTCGGATCGTGTCGAATTTTTCCACATCTGTGTATTATAATGCAACAGCCGGCACATTGCAACCGTTTTTCCCGAAAAAGCGGTTTTTTTTGCAGTCGCGTTCTGCGATAGGCAATCGTTACCGAATCGTTACAATTTGGGGATGACCGCGCGCGCCCGATTTGCTATAATGCAGGTAAAGAAAGGCGGAGAACGATATGCGAACGATTTTCATAGTCGAGGACGACGAGGCGATCAACCGCCTGCTGTGCATGAACCTGTCCGTGACCGGGTATACGGTGACCGGCGAATACGACGGCGCGGAGGCAAAAGCGCGCATCGAGCGCGGCGAACGCTATGACCTTGCCCTGCTGGATATCATGCTGCCGGGCCTGGACGGCTTCGAGCTGCTGGACACGTTCAAGGCGGCGTCGATCCCGGTGATCTTTCTGACGGCCAAGAACGCCGTGGAGGATCGCGTGAAGGGGCTGCGCGACGGCGCGGAGGATTACATCGTCAAGCCGTTTGCGCTTGAGGAGCTGCTGGCGCGGATCGACAAGGTGCTTTCGCGGCACCTGCCGCCGCCGGACTCGATCCGTCTCGGCGATATCGAAATCTTCCCGAAAAGCCGCTCGGTCACAAAGGGCGGGCAGCCCTTGGAGCTGACGCCGACGCAGTATGACCTGTTGCTGCTGCTTGCCAAGAACAAAAACGTCGCCCTCTCGCGCGAACGCATCCTATCCGAGATCTGGAACAGCGATTTTATCGGGGAATCCCGCGCCATCGACAACCATATTTCGCAGCTGCGCCGCCGTACCGGGCTGCCGATCGTCGCGGTGAGCCGCGTCGGCTACCGGCTCGAAACGGATGAGGGGGTATAAACGGCACAGCTGTGCCGCACAACCGGCATGAAACTGTCTCTGAAAATGAGTCTGCTCTCCATAGGACTTTCGGCGCTGACGCTGCTCGCGGTCGGCGCTGTTGTGCTGCGTGCGGCGTATCGGCAATCGCTCGACGCCGAGCGTGAAAACGCGCGAGCGCGGCTCAGCTTTTTGACGACCTCCTACGCCGTCGCCGTGGACCGCGAGGGGCTCGAGCCGCTGTCCTCCTTTGCGGAAAAGAACCGGCGGCAATACCTGTTTCGCCGCTTTGACAAGGGCGACGAGAAGTGGCAGTTCGTCTACATGGGCGACACGCTCTATAACGATTCTTCGCTTGCGCTCGACCGGCTGATGAACGGCGCGGGCGAACGGCTGTTTGCGATGGACGACCGGTATGTGATCGTGCTCTGCGAATCGCTCCCGGACGGCAGCGATATCTACCTGCTGCACGACTGCACGGCGGTCATCGACGCGGCGCGCCGCCTGACGCACACGTTTCTGCTGATCGGCGGCGTCGCTTTTTTGGCGCTTGCCGTGGCGCTGTGGCTGTTGACGCACGCGGCGCTCGGCCCGCTTGCGGAGCTCGAACGCGCGGCGCGGCGCATGGCGGCGGGCGATTACGAAACCCCGATCCGAAGCCGTCACCGCGACGAGGTCGGCTCGCTTGCGCGGAGCTTTGAGCAGATGCGCCTGAGCGTGCAGGAGCAGATCGCGGCGGTGTCCGAGGTCGCGGAGCAACGGAAGCTGCTGGTCGGCGCGCTCACGCATGAGCTGAAAACGCCGATGACCGCAATCGTGGGTTACAGCGAAGCCCTGCACACGCTGCGGCTTTCGGAGGAACAACGGGCCGAAAGCCTTCGGTTTTTGTACGCGGAAAGCAAACGGCTGGAGGCGCTGACGCAGAAGATGATGCGCCTGATCGCCGTGGACGGCGGCGAGGCCATCGCGCTTTTGCCCGTGACCGGCGAGGCGCTTTCGCAAACGCTGCGCCCGATGCTGTCCAAGCTCGCCGAGCAGCGCGGCGTGGCGCTGCATCTTGCGCTGAACGACTTTGCCGCGATCGGCGACGCCGACCTGTTGTGCAGCGTCCTGACCAATCTGTTTGATAACGCGGTTTCCGCCGGTGCGAGCGAGGTTTGGCTGGCCGGGCGCGGCCCCGTGCTCGTCGTGACCGACAACGGCCCCGGCATGACCAAGGAAGTGCTTGCCCGCGTGACCGAGCCTTTCTATCGCGCGGACAAGGCGCGCAGCCGCAAAACCGGCCACGCGGGGCTCGGCCTTGCGCTCGTGCAGCGGATCGTGACGCTGCACCGCGGCACGCTGCTGATCGAAAGCGAACCGAACCAAGGCACGACCGTGACCGTGAAGCTGCGGGAGGCGGAGGCATGAAAAAGAAGCGAATCGCGGGGCTGCTCGCCCTGCTGCTGCTTTGCGGCTGTATGACGGAGGAATTTGCCGCCGTCTCGCCCGAGGCTTTCCGTCCCGAACCGACGCCCACGCTGCCGCCCGCCGCACAGGCGACCGCAAGCCCGACCCGCGCCGCCAATGAGCAGGTGCTATTTACCTACCCCGATACGGTTTCGTTCTCCGCCAAGCAGGGACTATTGACCGTGACCGGCGAAGCCGCCGTGGACGCGTCCTCCCTTTCCTCGCTGATTGCCCGCGTCGGCCCCGCTGACTTCACCGCCGAGCGCACCGCCCTGCTGTACGACGCCTGCATGGACGGCGATATAACCTGTGTCTACCCGTACAGCAGCGCCTCGTATCTCTACTATCCCGAATTTTCCGGTGAGGAGCTTTCCGCCGCAGCCGACGCAATACAGACGCTGATCGACGCGGGTCTCGGCAGCACCGGTCATGAGGACGGGCATGCGCAATGGTCGCTCATCCGGCAGCGCGCCCTCGCTCGCACAGCCGACCACCCGGCGCACATCGACCGCGAAAGAACCGCGCCGACCCTGTCGGACGCGCCGGGCAGCGTGACGCTGACAAACGAGCGCGGCCGCCCGGTTGGGGAGGCCCGCTATACCCGTAAGGAAACCGGCGCTTTGGAAACGGCGCTGCGGGGGCTTGGGAAAAACTTTGTCGTGCAGAACGCCGCGCGGTGGGAAAACGCGGACGAAGCCGCCGCCGCGCTGCAAAAGACGCCGCCCGCGCTGTCGTGGTTTTCCTCGTTCCGCTATACGAACAACCTGCCGCTGGTGAACGGGCTTGTCGGAAAAGAGTTTGCCGCCCGGCTCGATGTGACCGACCTTGCCGAAACGGACGAAATGCCCGCGGGCTGTACGCTTGCGCTGTCGCCAAAGGCGGCCTTCGACGCCGCGCGGCAGTTTTTGCACCGCGCCGGGGTGATGAATTTCGAGCCGTATCGCATCACCTTTTTTGCCGGTCCTACGGGAAAACAATGGTATGAGGTGCGCTGCGCGCGCTGTTACGACGGTCTGATGGTTTACTGCCTGACCGGGCAGAACCTATTGCTCTACGGCTCGTTTGCCCATAATACGCAGGCGCCGTCCGACTGGACGAATGAGTTTTGCGGAATGCTGCTCGACGACGGCGGCGTGTTCGCCGCGACATGGGAGCTCCCGCTTCGGTTGATCAAAACCGAATCGAGCGGTGCCCGCGATACGGTCGTGCTGCAGGAAGCTGTGGACTTGGCGACGGCCTATCTTTTGACGCAATACGGCGATACGCGCGTCGCCCGCACCGCGACGGTGCAGCGCGTGTCGCTGGTGCTTTGCTGCGTGCCGGATCCGAATGCCGACCGGGAGGGGCGGCTCCTTCCCGCATGGCTCGTGCAATACGCCTACGGGCGGGACGATACCGCCGCCGAGCGTGACAATCTGCACCTTGTCGCGTTCTCCCAAATCACCGGCGAAAAGCTCGGCGAAGGCGCGCTGCCGCCCTCGTTTGACCGACGCAATGCGGAGGAGAGATAAAAATGAAACGGAGCCTTTGTTTGCTGCTCGCTTTGCTGCTGCTCGGCTGCGCGAGCGAATTTGCCCCGCTCGATACCGCGGCCTATCCCGCCGCGCCGGTCGAGGGCGACCCGTATGTGCGCGACGCTTCGCTCCCTCTCGAAAAGCGGCGCTATCTGATGGAACGGCTCGGGCTGACCGAGGACGAGCGCACATGGACGGAGCCGGGACTTTCCGGCACGTTCCCGATCCATGTGCCGGACGTGCTGGCGATGCCGGTGTACCGGCTCCATGCGATGCAGTTCAGCGAGGAAAACCTCCAATACCTTGCCGAAGCCTGCTTCCCGGACGGCAGGATGACAAACGAAATGTTTCCCGATGCCTTCAGCCAAGACGAGCTGCAATACATGATCGCGCGGCTTAAGGAAGCGCTTGCCACCTATACGGACGAGATGATAAAGCTGAATCCTCGCCTTCTCCGGCAAAAGGAAGAAATACAGGAAACGATCGACCGCTACACCGCCATGCTTGCGGATGCGCCGGCCACCATCGAGCGCACCCCGGCAAACGTACATTTTATGCCGCTGGATTCCTATGGCTGTACCTCGCTGACGCATAACAAGGAAGAAATCCTACTCCATCAGCAGGATTGCGAATGGCTTTCGGATGTTCCTTCTCCTTATATGTGCTCCAATTTAAGTGTTACAAACTTTTATCCGACCTCCGAGGAAATCTTTTATGTTTCGCAAGAGATAGATCAAAACGGGGAAACCGTGATCGACGGGCATTGGGAAGGGCCAAAGGGCAGCAGTATCTTATATTTTATTTCGGATTATGGCGAAATGTATGTGGACGAAACCAATTGCGGCAGCCGAATCGACGTGCTTCCCTATTTGGACGGAGACGAAAAGCCGGAGGAATGTTTTCTCGAAAAGACGCCGAAAGAAGCGGCGGAGGACGTAAAAGCCTTTTTGCATGCCGCGCACATTCCGGCTTCGTTCGGACGGTTCGATCTCTGCACCACACCCGGTGGATCGCTGCAATCCTATAACGTTCGGTGCAACCCCGTGGTGGACAATATCCCGGTCGTATCGGTCATGAACCGCAGCCCCCTGACCGCCCCGCCCTATGGAGAGCCGCATCTGCCGGTGGAGGATGAAACCTGGACGTATACCGTGCTGCGTTTTATCGTGTCGGGATCGCGCATCGTGTTTGTGAATTGGTTTTCCCCGATCCGGGCAGGCGAGCAGCTGGAGGCCGACGCCGCGCTGCTGCCGTATGCGGAGGTGGAGGCCGTGGCAAAGGCCGCGCTGTCCGGGGACTGTCCGGAAGGGATCGTGCCGCTTTCGGCGTCTCTGGTGCTCCGTGCAATCAACGACCCGACGCTGCTGCACGAGGGGCTGCTGCGTCCCGCCTGGTGCTTTGTCTACCGCCCGCGATCCACAGACGAGGACGTGCGCTATACGCTCTCCGTCGACGCCGTGACCGGCGAGCCCATCGACTTCGGCACGGATCTTTGCGATTTGAAACCGTCGGAGATCCCGGATCATTGAACGCAAAACGCACGGGAACGAACCCGTGCGTTTTTTGATTGCCTTCTTTTTCGTTATTCCGCTTCCTTCAAAATGTACGCCGCGACCGCGCGGGGCGTATTGAGCTCCGGGGCGGCATGGGTGTCGATGGTGACGCCGAAATCGGCGCCGATCCGTTCGATCAGCGAGAAGTATTGCAGCGAATCGCCGCCGAGGTCGTACTGGAAATGGCTGTCCGGCGTGACGTTGTCCATACCGGTCACGTCGGCAAACGCCGCCATCACGCGCGGCAGAATCTCTTCCAAGCCCTTTTCATAGAGCGTCTCGGCCTTTTCGGTCGGCCGGTCGGCGGCGTGGACGCGGAGGGTGCCGTTGGCAAGGCGCTTTTTGACCTCCCCGTTTTGCACCTTCATCGTCAGCGCCAAGGGCAGCGGCTCCTCGGCAAAGACGATTCGATCCACACGATAGGCGCGCGGCAGAGCCGCGTTTTTGGCATACAGCTGTTCGGCAAGGTTGCCGAGCGCGTAGGCGTTATGCTGCTTCGGCTCGACGACGAGCACCGCCATCGTCCCGCCGCCCGGACGCTTCTGCTCCACGGCGGCCAGATTTTGAATCAGCGGGCTGCCGAACGCGGCTTCAATCACGGCGGGGGCGATGCGCTCGCCGTTTTCGCCGTTGATCATATCGTCGGTGCGTCCCGCAAAGAACAGATACCCGCCCTTGCGAATCTCGATGCAGTCCTTGGTATCGAACCACGCCAAGGGGTCATGCGGGATGCGGACGCCGTTTTCGTAGGTGGCGGTATAGCAGGTGCGGCCGCGCACCCACAGGCTGTTATCGCCCTGCTTCGCCTCCATCGACGGGAACAGCTTGCCGATGGAGCCTTCCATGCGCGCCTTGGCGCTGTGCCGCAGCTCAACCGAGGCGATACCGATTTCGGTCATGCCATAGCCGTTATACAGCGGGTAGGCAATGCCGTTGATCAGCCGCATCGTGTCCTCGCGCACGGCGCCGCCGCCGGTGATGCAGAACCGCACCGCATTGCCGAGCGCCTGCTTTTGTACCGAACGGAACAGGACTTCCCTTGCAAACCACCGACCGAGCCGCGGAAACGGCCCGCTTTGCAGCGCAAGGGACAGCTTCAGGCCCTTTTCGAGCTTTTCGGCCTGCCCGGTGCGCTTGGCGGTGCGCAGCACGGCGTCCGCGACGGCGTTCCAAAAGATCGGCAGACAAAAGATGTGCGTGACCTCGTGCTTTTGGCACGTTTCGGAAATGACCTCCGGCGCCAAGGACGGCAGCAGCACAAGCGTTCGGCCAAAGCAGGAGAACCACAGCAGCACCGCCGAAAGGCCGAAGATGTGATAGAACGGCAAAAAGGCGAGCAGCTTAAGATGCCCGTGGTAGAACGTGGCAACGGTGTGGTTTTCCTTCAGCACATAGCCGGAGTTGCGGATCTGCGCACAGACGGCTTTGCCGTCGAACGCGACCAGGCGCGGTTTGCCTGTCGTGCCGGAGGTGCAAAGGATGATCTCGTCCGCCCAGTCGCAATAGTCGCCGCTTGCCGTCAGCGCGTCCGGCGCTATCGTTTCGGCGGCGGTAAAATCGCGGTTGCCGATCACATGCTTTGCGGCACATTCCGTAAGGCACCCTTCGACCATATCCAAAGGCGCGTTGGTGTTCAAAAGCAGCGGCCTGTACCCTGCGCGCAGGATCGCCCAAAACGCCACGACCCAATCGACGCCGTTCGGGAGGTAGATCCCGACCGGGCTGCCCGCGGGATACGCCGAAAGGCGCGTATGCAGCGCGGCGGTCGCACTTTCGATGCGGCGCTGCGCCTCGCCGTAGGTGACGGTGCAGATCCTGCCGTTTTCGTCCCACTCGAAAAGCGCCTCGTTTGTGAAGCGGAACGCGAACGTATATACGGTGGAGAGGGACTGTTCGGCCCTCTCCAGCTCTTGTATGATCTTTTCGTAGAATGTCATGCTTCGGTTTTGGGCTTTCTCTTTCTCGGGGTACGGACGGTGAGACCGAGCATTTCCTTATACAGCGCAAGATACTTCTTGGCGGAGGCCTTCCAGCTGAAATCTTCCTTCATCGCGCGGTGCACAAGGCGGCTCCACATCTCGGGATCGTTGCGCCAATAGGTAACGGCGTCCTCGATCTGCTTGAGCATTTCATGCGCGTTGTAGTTGCGGAAACCGAAGCCCGTTCCCTCGTCGGTATACTTGTTGTACGGAATGACGGAGTCCTTGAGTCCTCCGGTTTCGCGCACGATCGGGATCGTGCCGTAGCGCATGGCGATCATCTGACTGAGGCCGCACGGCTCGAACTGGCTCGGCATCAAATACATATCCGACGCGGCATAGACCTTGCGGGCGAGCTGCTCGTCGAGCACGCTGCACAGCACGACCTCGCCGGGGAAGCGGCGCTGCGCGTCGCGCAGCATGTCGGTATACTTCTGATCGCCAAGGCCCAAGACGACCAGCTGCACGTCCAGCGACAGAATCTCCGGCAGCACGCGGGCGATCAGGTCGAGGCCCTTTTGATCGGTCAGGCGCGACACGATCGAGAGCATCGGCACCTCGCGCACGGGCAGGCCGAGATCCTTTTGCAGCTTGGCTTTTAAGGACTTTTTCACCTGCGGATTGCGTACCGAATAATGCTCGGACAGCGCCGGATCGGTATGCGGGTCATACGAGACGGTGTCGATGCCGTTCAGAATACCGGACAGCGAGTATTTACGGGAGCGCAGCAGGCCGTCGAGCCGTTCCCCGTAATAGTCGGTGCAGATCTCCTCGGCATAGGTGGGGCTGACGGTCGTGACGCGGTCGGCGTAGACGATGCCGCCCTTCATGAACGACAGCAGGCCGTAAAACTCCAGCGCATCGGAGGTGAAATAGCGGCCGTCGATGTGCAGCACATCCGCAATGCGGTTCCAGCAATAGAGGCCCTGGAACCGGAGGTTGTGGATCGTGTAGACGGTCTTGATTTTGGCATACTCGGGGTCGAGCGCGTACTGCGTTTTCAGAAGCGCGGGGATCAGGCCGGTCTGCCAGTCGTTGCAATGGATGACGTCGGGGAAGAAATCCACCTTGGGAAGAGAATCCAATACCGCGCGGCAGAAGAATGCATAGCGGAAGCCCTCCTGCTCGTCGCCGGTGTACACGCCGTCGTGACCGAACATCGCAAGATTGTCGATGAAATAAAAGCGGACGCCCTCGTATTCGATCGTATCAATGCCGCAAAACACGCTCCCGTTGCCGAACGGCAGCTGATAGTGCGCGATATGCTCCATGTTGGCAATATAGCTCCAATCAATGACGCGGTACTTCGGGATCATCACGCGAACGTCGCAGCCTTGCTTGAGCAGTTCCTTGGGCAGCGAGCCGACAACGTCGGCCAGTCCCCCGGTTTTCACGAACGGGACACATTCGCTGGCGCAAATCAATACCTTCATGGCAGGTTCTCCTTTGTTTCGATATTCGGAAAAGATTCCGTTTCAGCCGTGCGGCGCCGCTTCGCTTCGGACGCCGCACGGGTTGGGGTCATGCAATTTACGGTTAGACGGTCTGGCCTTTTTTCAGCACGATCGGGAAGTTCTCATAGCCGATCAGTGAGCGGCCCGGACGGATCACGCAGTTCTTGTCGAGAATAACATGGTCGAGAACCGCGCCTGCGCCGACGGAAGTGCCCTGCAGCAGGATCGAGTTGGTGACCTTCGCGCCCTCGGCGACGGTGACGCCGCGGAACAGGATGGAATCGGTCACGGTGCCGTCGATGCTGCAGCCGTCGGCCAGCATCGAGTTAGAGACATCGGCATTCGGGCCGTACTTTGCGGAGATCTGATCCTTGACCTTGGTGACGATCGGATGATCGTGGTTATACAGGTCGCGGGCATAGTTGACGTTCAGCATGTCCATGCTGCACTTATAGTACGTGTTGATGGAATCGAGACGCGCCACATAGCCGTCATAGCGCCAGCCGTAGATCTTCAGCGTGCCGCACAGGCGCTGGAGAATGTCGCGGGTGAAGTCGGAATCGCCGCGGGCATAGGCTTCCTCGATCAGGTACTCGAACAGCTTCTTTTCCATGATCATCGCGTCGCAGGAACGGGCGTTCGTGCGCGGACGGTAGGGATTCCACTCCATCTCGGTCACTCTGCCGTCCTCCCGCATGATAAGCCGCAGATCGCGGTTCTGATCCTCGGCGGAGAAGTGCGGGTCGTTGTTGTACATGATCGTGATATCCGCGCCGGTATCGACATGCTTCTGCAGCATGGCCTCAAACGTGGTGTTGTAGATGATGTGGCTGCCGGTGAACAGCACGTACTTTTGTGTGCAGCGACGCACATACGTCATGACGGAATGGATCGCGTCGATATCGCCGCGGAACACGCCGGGGTTGTCCTTCGTCATAAACGGCGGGAGGATGAACATACCGTCATGCTTGCGGTCGAGATCCCATTCCTTGCCGGAACCGATGTGGTCCATCAGGGAGTGGTAGTTCTTCTGCATGATGACGCCGACGTTGTCGATGCCGGAATTGACGATGTTCGACAGGACGAAGTCGATCACGCGATAGCGGCCGCCAAACGGCACCGCCGCGACGGAACGGGACAGGGTCAGCTCCCTAAGAAGGGGGTTGGTGTCGCCGGTATAAATCAGAGCAAAGGTATCGTGAATCATACGTTAAGCCTCCTTGGTGTAGAGATGGAGCGTGTCCGCGTTGACAACCGCGCCGCGCGGAATGTAGGTGCCGGCGGGAATCGTAACGTCGTTGCCGACCAGCGTGATATCGTCGGTCAGCTTGTTATCGACGGTTTCGCCGTCCCGGAGATCGCCGCCGATGGTGCAGCCGTCGCCGATCACGACGTTCTCGCCGATGATCGCCTTATGCACCTTGCCGTTCTTGCCGATGAACGCGTTCGGGAATACGACGGAATCGAGGATCTCGGTGTTAATGTCCTCATGCGTGCCCGCAAACAGCACGGAATGCTTGACGACGCCGCGCACCACGCAGCCCTCGGTGACAAGGCTGTCGCTGACCTTCGCGGTCTTATCCATATAGTGCGGCGGCAGGGCGAGGTTATGCGTATAGATGCGCCATGCGGGATCGTTGAGCTCGAGCACCGGCGGTTCGCCGAGCATGTCCATGTTCGCTTCCCACAGCGAGGTGATCGTTCCGACATCCTTCCAATACCCGTCGAACGGATAAGCCATCATCTTTTCGCCCGCGTTCAGCATGGCCGGGATGATGTTCTTGCCGAAGTCGTTCTCGGAATTCGGATCCTTGTCGTCCAGCTCCATGAACTTGCGCAGGAGCTTCCAGTTGAAGATATAAATACCCATCGAAGCGTTGCCGCTCTTCGGATTCTTCGGCTTCTCCTCGAACGAGGTGATCTGGTTCTTCTCGTTCGCGTTCATGATGCCGAAGCGGTGCGCTTCCGAAAGCGGTACACGGTAGACGGCAATCGTCGCCGCCGCGCCGTTTTCGATGTGGAAATTCAGCATCTTGTGGTAGTCCATCTTATAGATATGGTCGCCCGACAAAATCAGAACGTATTCCGCATCATACTGGTCGATGAACTCGCGGTTCTGCCAGATCGCGTTCGCGGTGCCGCTGTACCAGCGGCCGTCCTTCTCGGTCATGTACGGGGGCAGCACGAACACGCCGCCGTCGCTTCTGTCGAGGTCCCAGTGCTGACCGGTGCCGAGGTACGCATTCAGCGCCAGCGGACGGTACTGGGTGAGGACGCCGACCGTGTCAATATCGGAATTGACGCAGTTGGACAGCGGGAAGTCGATGATGCGGTACTTGCCGCCAAACGGTACGGCAGGCTTCGCCATGTGGGAGGTCAGGATACCGAGACGGCTGCCCTGGCCGCCCGCAAGCAGCATGGCAACGATTTTTTTCTTCATAACGTTCTCCTTTGTGAAATTATTCCGGATCCGGGGTAAATTGCAAATAGCAGGCGCCATACGGCGGAAGCTTCAAATGGATGGCGTGGGCGAACCGATCCTGCGGCTCGTCCTCGGTATGGACCGTACCGTTATGGTACAGATCGGTGCCGCCGAAGCGCGGCTCGTCGGTCGAAAAGACCTCGGTATAGGTGCCGGCCTTCTCGCTGCCCATGCGGTAGTCGTCCCACGGGACCGGCGTGAAGTTGTAGGCGCAAAGCAGCGTATTGTCCTGATCGTCGTGCCGCACGAACGCCGTCACCGAATGCAGCGAATCGTCGACCACGACCCAGTCGAACCCGCGCCAGTCGTCGTCCCGCCGCCACAGCGCGGGTGTTTCCTTATAGAAATGGTTCAGCTCGCGCACATACCGCTGCATCTCCGCATGCTTCGGGTATTCCAGCAGCAGCCAGTCCAAAGAATCGTCGAACCGCCATTCGATGAACTGCCCGAGCTCCATGCCCATGAACGTGAGCTTTTTGCCCGGATGCGCGAACTGGTACGCGTACACCAATCTGAGCTGCGCGAATTTCTGCCAGTAGTCGCCGGGCATCTTGTTCAGCATCGACAGCTTGCCGTGTACGACCTCGTCATGCGAGAACGGCAGCACATAATACTCGGAGAACGCATACATCAGCGAGAACGTCAGCTTGTCGTGATGCCATTTGCGATAGAGCGAATCCATCTGCATGTAGGACAGCGTGTCGTTCATCCAGCCCATGTTCCATTTATAGTCGAACCCGAGCGATTCGCCGCCCTTGTCGGTGACATGCGGGAACGCAGTGCTTTCCTCGGCAATCAGGATCTTGCCGCCGGGCAGCGCATGCACGGCCTCGCCGAGCTGCTGGAACAGCGCGATGGCGTCGAGGTTCTCCCGGCCGCCGAAGATATTCGGCACCCACTCGCCGTCGTCGCGGCCGTAGTCAAGATAGAGCATACACGAAACGGCGTCCACGCGCAGACCGTCGAAGTGGAACTCCTTGAGCCAGTAGAGCGCGCTGCCGATCAAAAAGCTCTTGACCTGCGTTCTGCCGTAATCGAACAGCAGCGTTCCCCATTGCTTCATATCCGAGCGGCGGGGATCGGGATGCTCATACAGCGGCGTCCCGTCGAAGCGGGCAAGGCCGTAGGCGTCTCGCGTGAAGTGCGCAGGCACCCAGTCCATGATCACCGCAATG